>Ga0302253_1000258_pt1 | contig 49545 bp, 52 predicted proteins | sample AAG_RA_Trp_MG_FD_193537 | JGI IMG/M metagenome (GOLD analysis project Ga0302253, IMG submission 193537) | Enriched activated sludge microbial communities from anaerobic digester in WTTP, New Holstein, Wisconsin, United States - AAG_RA_Trp | ecosystem: Engineered > Bioreactor > Anaerobic >...
ATCCCCTCCTTTGGAAGGCAATCCTAAAAAAATCCCCTCCTTTGGAAGGACAATTCCAAAAATCCCCTCTTTGGAAGGCAATCCTAAAAAATCCCCTTCTTTGGAAGGCAATCCTAAAAAATCCCCTTCTTTGGAAGGCAATTCCAAAAATCCCCTCCTTTGGAGGGGTAGGGGTGGGTAAAACACAATGGCAGAACAACAAAATTCATATAAGCAAATTGTAAAAACCACATCTCTTTTTGGCGGGGTGCAGGTTTTTAATATTATTATTGCCATTATACGCTCCAAGTTTATTGCTGTATTGCTTGGTCCAACAGGTATGGGAATTGCAGGATTGCTTACCTCAACCACAGGCTTAATCAGCGGATTAACTAATTTTGGACTTGGTACCAGTGCGGTTAAAAATGTTGCCGAAGCCAATGGTACCGGAAATAATATCCGGGTATCAACTATCGTTACGGTTCTTAGGCGTTGGATGTGGATTACAGGTTTGCTGGGAGCAATTATCACAATTATTTTTTCACCTTGGCTTAGTCAACTCACATTTGGTAATAAAGACTACACCCTTGCTTTTATTTATTTGTCGGTTACGTTATTGTTAAACCAACTCAGTTCAGGGCAAATGGTGGTGTTACAAGGATTGTGTAAATTGCAATCTCTGGCAAAATCTGATTTATTGGGAAGTGCGTTAGGTTTGCTTATATCGATTCCCATGTATTATATGTGGGGAATAAAGCCATTGTACCGGCAATCATTATCTCATCGGCAGTAGCGTTAGTATTATCGTGGTATTTTTCGCATAAAATAAAATTAGAGCCTGTAAAAGTTACCAAAGCAAGAACCATTGCCGAAGGCAAAAATATGCTTTCCATGGGCATAATGATTAGTTTGAGCAGTTTAATAACCATGGGAGTTAGTTATTTTGTTCGTGTTTTTATCAGCCGTACCGGTGGTGTAGAGCAAGTGGGATTATATACTGCCGGATTCTCTATTATCATTACGTATGTGGGAATGATATTTTCTGCTATGGCTACTGATTATTATCCTCTCATTGTTGAAGACTTAATCAACTTATTGCTTAAAGAGACAAAAAAAACTTTACTTATCAGATTGCTCAAAAACAGAAATACTAAAGAATCATATACATAATAAGCTATATCATTTATCAAAAAAAATATTGAATTGTACTGCTAAAATTGATTATATAAACACCGTTATTCCTGATGATTATGAATTAATCACTAAAAGTCATCCCGCTTTTAAACCCGGATATTTTTCGTGGAACTATGGGAATGTTAGTTACCTGCGACCAGAATTTCCCGAAAATTCAGAAAAAAAACAAAATATTTTAATAGATAACAGCTCCACTCCCGAAAACAATCACGTTGAAATAACCAGATTTTTTAAATAAACTAATACTTGACGAAAGAAAGGTAATTTGCCCCTTAAGCTATGGTAACGAAACTTATGGAAAAAAATCATTAATCTTGGCCATAATTTGCTAGGTAAACATTTTTTAGCTTTAACAGAATTCTTGCCTTTAAATGAATATTACCGTCTAATTTCCTCGCGCGTTTCGGTTTTTATGAATCATCTCAGGCAGCAGGCTCTCGGTAATATATTATCTTTAATGTATTTGGGTTGCAATATTATTTTTAATGAAGAAAATCCTTTGTACCACTACTTCACAAGAAATGGTTTTTATGTTCTTTCATTTAAAGAAGCAGAAAAGAATCCCGAAATAATCTTTAACCCAATAAGTGAAAACGAAAAAAATCATAACATTTCTTTAATTGAAAAAAACTGGAATGATAAATTAATGCTTAGTAAAACACAAAATTTCAAGATGTTATATGAAGATAGAACACCCCAATTGTAAACATCATAATTGGCTGGCCTACAAATATAATGAAGAATATCTGATTAAATTTTCTCCTTACATAAAGGGGCATGTTTATGATTTAGGCTGTGGTGAAAGACCTTATGAAAAGTTTATTCTACAATTTGCAGAAAAATATACCGGAGTGGACTGGGGAAACACATTCCATCAATTGACAGCAGATATTTTTTCAGATTTGAATAAACCGCTTCCTATCGAAAATAACAGTGCAGATACTGTCATCACCATTTCGGTATTGGAGCATCTTTTCGAACCACAAATAATGATAAATGAATCGTACAGAATTTTAAAAAATGACGGATATTTAATCCTTCAGGTTCCATTTCAGTGGTGGATTCATGAAGCCCCATATGATTTCTTCCGTTTTACGCCATTTGCTCTTGAAAAGATGTTACATCTTGCTAGTTACAATGACATAAATATATTTCCAAATGGTGGTTATTTTTCAGCAAAAGCATTAAAAGCAAACTACTTTTGGAATAGGTTTATAAATAAAAAAATCCTGTTAGTCTTTTTCTGAAGTTATTTATATTTCCTTTGTTTTATATTAATCAGTGGCTTGCCACTTTATTGGATAAGTTAGACAAAAATAAACTACTTGAAGCACCCGAATACTGGGTTATTGCAAAAAAATAAATAAATGAATTCATTAAAAAAACAGGCTATAAACGGGGTACAATGGACAACAATTTCTGCTATTGCAATCACTCTTATCTCAATCATTAAAATATCCATTCTGACAAGATATATTGGAAAAGCCGATTTTGGATTATTTGCAATAGCTACTTTTATCATCAATTTTACGGGTCTTTTTATTGACCTTGGAATAAGCTCAGCTATCATTCATAAACAAAATATCACAAAAGACGAATATTCCAGCCTTTACTGGTTAAATATCTTATTTAGCATCATTATTTATTTACTTATTTTATCTATAACCCCTTTTGTAAGTTCATTCTACAAATTAAAAGAGCTAACTTTCCTTATTCCAATAGTAACCTCTACTTTAATTATATCTGCAATAGGAAGACAATCAAGGGTTGTTTTACAAAAAAATCTGCATTTTAAAAAAATATCAATATTTGACATTGTCGCCAATACAGCAGGCTTAATAGTTTCTGTCTATTTAGCATATTTAAACTACGGAGTTTATGCTTTAGTTTACTCAGCGATTGTCACGGCGATTGTCAGTAGTGCTCTTTATTTGTTTGACGGACTAAATTCGAACCGGATTTCATTTAGGTTTAAATTCAACGAGACAAAACCATTTTTAAAAATCGGATTATACCAAACCGGAGGTCAGATTATTAATTTTTTTAATAGGGATATTGATATTTTAATTATTGGAAAATTATACTCCCCTGAAATTTTAGGCTCTTATAACTTGGCAAAACAACTCGTATTCCGACCTATGCAAATTATTAATCCTGTAATTAACTCAGTTACTGCCCCATTATTAGCCAAAGTTCAGAATGAACCGAATCGATTGAAAAGTATTTATCTGAAAATTGTTTCGTTAGTTTCGACCGCAAATTTTAGTATTTATCTTTTAATCGCTCTTTTTGCAAAACTTATTGTAATAATTCTATACGGGAATCAATATGTTGGCATTACCACATTAGTACAGATTCTTTCTGTCTATGTATTTGTCAGATCTTTATTAAATCCGGTAGGAAGCCTGCTTATTGCAACCGGTAAGACAAAACTTGATTTCAACTGGAATCTATTAATTCTCTTTTTAGTTCCATTAAGTGTATTTCTCGGCACATTAATCAGCGTAAATGCTGTTGCCATATCATTAAGTGTCTTAGCCGTTTTACTCATAGTCCCTTCATGGTATTTCTTAATTAGAAAACTAATAAATATTAATCTGATAGAATACATTTTTTCTACATTACCAAGATATAAACAATCTTTATTAATTCTTTCAAAAAAAGAATAAACTATATAAAACAATGAAGTTCCTTATATTTTTCAACAGACTGATAAATACAAAAAAAGTAATAATCATTATTTTTACTTTTTATATATTATCAGTTAATGCCCAGGTTTCCATTAACACAACAGGGAATCTGCCTGATAGCAGCGCAGCATTGGATATTCAGTTTAATAATAAGGGCGTTTTATTTCCCCGAATAACGACAGATGAACGTGATGCTATTATAAATCCGGCCAATTCACTTATAATTTTCAACACTTCCGTTAATTGTTATGAGGGATATAATGCTTTAGCCGGAGTTTGGGAAAATATATACTGTTTTCATTGTACTTTTATACAGCAAACTCCAGTAGCTTTATCTGAATCAAATGTTTCTATCACATCATTTACTGCTAATTGGAATACAATTACCAATGCTTATGCTTACTATCTAGATGTAGCGTCAGACTCTGATTTTACAAATATTTTACCTTTGTATAATAACTTAAATGTAGGGAGTACAAACTCCTATAGCATAAATAACTTAACGTGTGGTACAACCTACTACTATCGCGTTCGTTCTTTAGATGCTTGTGGAATAAGTCAAAATTCAAATTCTGTTAGTGTGAATATTTCCTGTAGTTCACCTTCCTGCTTTGCTATAGGTGGAATAAATGACGATCGTTCAAGCTCAATGGTAGTGACATCCGGTGGAGGACTGTACATATCGGGATGGACAAGTTCATTTGGTGCCGGCAGTGGAGACATTTATATTACTAAAATCGACACCAGCAGCAATGTACAATGGCTAAAAACCATCGGTGGCAGCAATTATGATTATGCATATGCCTCTTGTTCCACAACCGACGAAGGAATAATTATAGCAGGAACAACAGGTTCATTTGGTGCAGGAAATGCTGATATTTATCTGGTTAAATCAGATGCTTCTGGTAATATTCTATGGACAAAAACAATAGGCGGAAGCAATAGTGATTATGCACGAGCCGTTGCTTCAACAACTGATGGAGGATGTGTAGTTGCCGGTTATACCAATTCTTTTGGAAGTGGAGCTTACGATGTATTTATTATCAAACTAAATGCTACTGGTTCTATTGAATGGTCAAAAACAGTTGGTGGAAGCCAGGATGATATTGCATATTCAGTTATTCAAACGTCTGATGGAGGTTATATTACAGCAGGAAAAACCAGCTCTTACGGAGCCGGACTTACCGATGTATATATAACACAATTAGACGCAAATGGTAATCTTTTGTGGACTAAAACCATCGGCGGAAGCGTAAATGAATTGGCATACTCTATTACAAAAGCATCAGATAGCGGATATCTAATAGCAGGATGGACAACATCCTATAGTGCCGGAAGCAGTGATGTATATATTATAAAAATTGACGATAGCGGAAATATTCTCTGGACTAAAACAATAGGAGGCAGTAATGATGAAGGAGCAAGTTGTATCATTCAAACATCTGACGGAGGATATGCAGTAACCGGAGGCACAAAATCATACGGAGCCGGAGACAATGATATTTATTTTATAAAACTTGATGTCAATGGAAATGTTCAATGGTTGCGAGCAATGGGAGAAAATGGAGCTGAAGGTGGTGCGGCTATTGTTCAGGCATCCAACGGAAGCTACTTTGTTGCTGGAATAACGACTTCTGTAGGAATGGGAATCTATGACATCTATGTTGTTAAAGCAGCAGCCGATGGTACTTCATGTTGCAGCAATACTGCCGGTGGAAATATCAATTCCGGAGGCTCTGCCAATAGCGGAGGAGTTGCCGGTAATCCTGCTTTTGTAGAAAATACCTCTAATCCTGAAATCAAGTCTGGAGGAACTAAAAAAACACAGTGTCCATAAATATTGCATTTTATAAATTTATTGATTAAATTTTTGTTCCAAATATTGTTGATCCCTTAGAAAAAGAAGACACATGAATCAAAAAATGCCCATTCCGGCTATTATTGTTGTTGCTTATAACAGGCCCAGAAGCTTATCCCGATTACTTTATTCACTTGACAATGCTCAATACATATCAATGGAAATACCGCTGATTATAAGTATCGACAAAAGTCAAAATAATGAAGTAGAATGGGTCGCAGATAATTTCAACTGGAAAAATGGTACCAAAAAAATTATTAAACACGAAAATAATTTAGGCTTAAGAAAACATATTCTTGCTTGCGGCAATCTAACTTCCGAATATGAAAGCGTAATCATACTCGAAGATGATATGTTTGTTTCTCCACATTTTTACTCTTATGCTCAGCAAGCATTAAATTTTTACGACAAAGAAGAAAGAGTTTGTGGAATATCGCTCTACGCATATAACTTTAACTTTGTTGCAAACTTAAATTTTTATCCATTAAATGACTCCTACTCTACATATTTTGTTCAGCACGCTAGTTCTTTAGGCCAGATATGGTCAAAAAAACACTGGGAAGGTTTTAACCAATGGTATGTGAATAATGATAAAAAACTTGAACAGGATTTACCAATACCCGATTACGTTCTCAGGTGGCCGGAATCTTCCTGGAAAAAATATTTTATAGCCTATATGGTAATACACGACTTATATTTTGTTTTCCCGAAAGTTTCCCTTGCTACAAATTTTAGTTTCGATAAAGGGACTCATCTTAATGGAGGAAGCAATAATATGCAGGTTCCTATTCTCATAGAAAGCATAAAAAATGACTTTAATTTTTGTTATTTCAAAACGTCAAAAATTAGATATGACTCATATTTTGAACTTACTGAGGAATCACTGAAAATGTTGATACCTTTCTTTAAGAAATATAGTATTTCTTGTGATTTAAATGGGACTAAAAAACTTGAAAAAATTAAAAGTGAGTACATTATTTCTATAAAAGACTGTAAAAATCCAATTAAGACTTATGGTATTCAAATGGTTCCTTTAGAACTAAATTTAATATTTGATATTTCAGGAAGCGAGTTATCTTTTGGAAAACACTCTGATTTTTTAAACAAAATCAAATTTGAAAAATATGTCTTATTAGTTCAGACATTACAAAAAAACTTATTTTTTAAGCAAATGTTAAAACTTATAAAAAAAAGAATTATCGAAAAATTCTTTTAATTGCTTATGAGTAGCATCAAATTTTCTGCACTAACCATAACTTATAACCAAGAAAGATTTGTACGGGAAATGATTGAATCGGTAATGAGTCAATCTGTTCTTCCTTATGAATTTATTATTGCCGATGATTGCTCAACAGACAATACATGGAATATTGTTCAGTCTTATGCAAAGCAATATCCTAATATTATAAAAGCATTCCAGCATCAATCTAATTTGGGGCTTTACAAAAACTTAAATTTTGCATTGTCGAAGGTTACTGGAGATGTTTTGTGTGCTTTGGGTGGAGATGATTTTTTTGCACCCGATTTATTTTTAAATTTAACCAACGTGATTGAAAAAGAACAAATTGATGCAAAGAACGAAACATTTATCATTATAACCAATACTGCTCACTATTATCCAAATGGGAAAATCACTTATTGGGACAACTACAAATTAAAAAACAAAAATATTTTTCAGGAACAATTAAGAGGCGGTGTCAGTCTGAGATGGATAGGATATTCAACCAAATTATTACCGTATATGATTGCACCAGAGAATATGGGTTATGGAGCCGATTGGTACCGGAATACATTGCTCTACTTTTATTGCCCGAAATATTATTTTACTGATTTTGTATCAAGTTACTACAGAGTAGGAGTAGGTGTTACCTCAAAGTTGAAATTAAAGGATTTTGCAGAGCAGAGCAAATCTGTTATTCCTTTTTTTATCGAGCAACATAAAGACAAATTATCAAAAAGCGATATTCTTTTTCTCCGATATTCCAATACCGTGAACGATTATTACTTATCAGGCAGCATCAGGCTTTATTTTAAATCAGTATTTCAGTTATTAATGAATATAAATAATCTTTCTATAAATAATGGCTTTTTTAAACAATTAAAAAACCTTATCCCTTTTAAAGGTATTCTATATAAAATAAGAAAGTGGATATATGGATACTAATCAGGAATATCCTAAAATATCAGTTGTAACGGTCAATTACAATAAAGGAAATTTTATTGAAGAAACTATTTTGTCTGTCATAAATCAACATTATCCTAACCTTGAATACATTATAATTGATGGTGCTTCGACCGACAATTCGGTTGAAATTATAAAAAAGTATGAAAAGCATTTGGCATATTTTATCAGCGAGCCGGACAAAGGGATGACGGATGCATTAATCAAAGGCTTCAGTAAAGCCACCGGTGAAATTTTGGCCTGGCTCAATTCTGATGATACTTACTTGCCGGAAACATTCAAATATGTGGCAACTCAATATAAAAAAAACAAATTCGACTTTCTCTATGCCGACTGCCATATTACAGATATTGACAATAAACTTATAAACCGGGCAAAATCTTACTACACCAATTATAAATATCAAGCCTGGGGTATCGTCCCTGTCTATCAACCTTCGTGCTTCTGGTCAAAAGAAATTTTTGATAAAATAGGCGGACTGAATCCGGATTTTCATGTTACTATGGATGGTGATTTATTTTATAGAATATTAAAATATTGCAAAAATCCTGTTCGTAAAAACAGAGCATTATCCACGTTCAGAATACATCCCGGACAATCAGGTTCATGGGCACCACAAGGCAGATATCAACAGGAACGTCAACTTCTTTTTGAAAGAGAAAAAGTGAACATTCATTTTTTTAAACTTTATTCTATTTTTTTAAAAGCAAAATCCTTTTTATTCCGTTTATTTAATATTGCCTAATGCTCGAAATAAGATATATCATACAATATTTGTTAATAGGCATCATTGCCTTACAGGTAATTCGTAAAAAAATGACATTATTACAGGCGTATGCTTTTTTTATTCCATTTTTTGGTATTGATTACGATATTGGGGTTCGTTATACTATCAGCCAATTGATATTATTTTTGTTAAATGCTTCTTTTTTGATAACGGCATTTACCAATACACGTTTATTGCAACTGAAAGGGCTTAACGGGAACGTTATTTTTTTCCTTTTGTATGCCTTTGTTTCTGCTTTTTTGCTTTCTTCTTTTGTAATTAATTTTATTCCAACCAAAAATCCTGGCTTTTTGCGTAACGAAGGCAGGTACATAAGCCAGATTATTAATTTTTCATTACTCTTTAGTATCTTTTATATCGCCTATTATCATATTAAATCGTTGAACGATGTATATTCTTTATTAAAATATTTTATATATGGCATTATTGTTACATCGTCTATTGGGATAATGCAGGAAATTGTTTTTGTATTCACTTCAGTAGATATTACACCATTAGCACTTGATAAAAGTAATATTCGTACTGCCGGTTCGTTTGATTATTTTGATATACCCATGATACGGATTTGTTCTTTATCAGGAGAGCCCAAAAGTCTGGGTATGTATGCTACATTAGGTATCATACTGATACATGTATTAAATACACTTCAATTGAAATTGTTTAAACGGCAATCCTTGTTTTCGGTATTATTTATCGTAACCTTGATTTTAACTTTATCTTCCAGTGGTTTTATACTATTGGCAATTCTTTGGGTATTATCTGAAATTATACTTCGTTATTTTCAATTATTGCCTAGAATTTCAACCGCAAAGTTTTTTTCATGGATTGTAATAGGAATTGTAATTGTGACATTTTCGGGTCCTTTGGATGATATTATTAATGACCGTGTGACCGAAAGAGATAAAATTGAAGATTTTGATGCCGTTATTATAAAAGGGTTAAAAGAAAATCCTCAATATATTATTTATGGTTCAGGTCTTGGTAATATTCACAATATCGCTGCTCCATATATCAATCAATTTGAAAACCTAGGATTTATGGAAGGAAGTATTTTTGTGGCAAAGAGTGGTTATTTGCGTATTATTTCTGAAACAGGTGTCATTGGCTTTCTTTTATTTTTATTTTTTAATGCTCAAATTATAGTCAATGCGTTTTATAGTTACAACAAATATAAACTTACTGTTTATGCCTTGTTTGCTACGCTATCTATTTTGGCATTGGTTTCTTATCTGGCACGTACGTATGTTACGGAATTTTATCTGTTAATGATGGCCATTGCGAATACTTTATATAAAAAACAATTGTATTAATGAATGTATTGCAAATTATTTCCGGATTAGATATAAATTCAGGCGGACCGTCGGTAAGTACAAATATTTTAGTAAGAGGGATACAAAAAAAAGGTATAAATATTCAAATCCTAACAACAGTACTTAAAAAAAAGGTATCAACACTTATTTTCAACGACTCTGTTCATTATTCATATCGTGTACCGGGCTTAAATCATTTTGCTTATTCATTTGGTTTTTTAACCCTTTTAAAAACACATCCTTCAGATATTATTCATGTGAATGGTTTTTGGCAATATCCTCCTCATGTATCCTGTAAATATGCACGAAGAAATAAAATTCCATATATTATTACACCAAGGGGTATGATTTCTCCGACAGCTTTGTCATACTCTAAGTGGCTCAAGAAAACTGCATTATTTTTATATCAGAAAAGAGATTTAAAAAAAGCAACAGTTATTCATGTTACTAGTGAAAAAGAAGTAGAATTTGTTCGAGTACTTGGATTGACAAATCCTGTTGCAGTTATTCCAAACCCAATAGAAATAAAAGAGAAAATTATAAAGCAAAAAAAAGATAAAAAACGTCTTGCATTTATCGGAAGAATTCACGAAATTAAAAATATAGAAAGCCTTATATATGCATGGGCAAAAGTAAGTCATAAGCAATCTTGGGAATTGGTTTTAATGGGCGATGGCGAAAAAACGTATGTTCACTCGTTAAAAACGTTAATTTCCGAATTACAATTGAATGATGTAAAATTTGCCGGATTTTTGGTGGGAGATGAAAAAGAAAACATGATGCAGACATTAAATTTGGTTATCCAACCCAGTTTTTCCGAAAATTTTAGCATGGTAGTAGGAGAAGCATTACAAAATGAAATTCCGGTGATTGCATCTACCGGAACGCCATGGGAAGATTTGAATACATACCAGTGCGGTTGGTGGGTGAATAACGATGTAGAAACATTGGCAAAAACCATACAACAAGCCATCTCATTATCAGACGAAGAGCGGCAACAAATGGGAAAACGTGGCAGGCAACTCATTATAGAAAAATATTCTGTTGAAATAGTGGCTACGCAGATGATACGGCTGTATGAATGGATACTCAAGGGTGGTGAGAAACCGGAGTTTGTGCAACTCTCCCCTTTTAATTCCCCCTCTCTTTACGAAAGAGAGGGGGTTAGGAGGTGAGTTCCTCCAATCACATAACCCAATTATCTCGAGAACTCAGAAAAAACCAAACTCCTCGAGGAAGGCAACTTATTATAGAAAAATATTCTATTGAAATAGTGGCTACGCAGATGATATGGCTATAACTCTCCCCTTTTAATTCCCCCTCTCTATACGAAAGAGAGGGGGTTAGGAGGTGAGTTCCTCCAATCACATAACCCAATTATCTTTAGAACTCAGAAAAAACCAAACTCCTCGAGGAAGGCAACTTATTATAGAAAAATATTCTATTGAAATAGTGGCTACGCAGATGATATGGCTTCCCCTTTTTATTCCCCCTCTCTTTACGAAAGAGAGGGGGTTAGGAGGTGAGTTCCTCCAATCACATAACCCAATTATCTCGAGAACTCAGAAAAAACCAAACTCCTCGAGGAAGGCAACTCATTATTGAAAAATATTCTGTTGAAATAGTGGCTACGCAGATGATACGGCTGTATGAATGGATACTCAAGGGTGGTGAGAAACCGGAGTTTGTGCAACTCTCCCCTTTTAGTTCCCCCTCTCTTTACGAAAGAGAGGGGGTTAGGAGGTGAGTTTCTCCAATCACATAACCCAATTATCTCGAGAACTCAGAAAAAACCAAACTCCTCGTGGAAAGCAACTCATTATTGAAAAATATTCTGTTGAAATAGTGGCTTCGCAGATGATACGGCTTCCCCTTTTAGTTCCCCCTCTCTTTACGAAAGAGAGGGGGTTAGGAGGTGAGTTTCTCCAATCACATAACCCAATTATCTTTATAACTCAGAAAAAACCAAACTCCTCGTGGAAAGCAACTCATTATTGAAAAATATTCTGTTGAAATAGTGGTTACGCAGATGATACGGCTTCCCCTTTTAGTTCCCCCTCTCTTTACGAAAGAGAGGGGGTTAGGAGGTGAGTTCTTCCAATCACATAACCCAATTATCTTTAGAACTCAGAAAAAAACCAAACTCCTCGTGGAAAGCAACTCATTATTGAAAAATATTCTGTTGAAATAGTGGCTACGCAGATGATACGGCTTCCCCTTTTTATTCCCCCTCTCTTTACGAAAGAGAGGGGGTTAGGAGGTGAGTTCCTCCAATCACATAACCTCTGTTCTCCGAAGTCTTTAAAAATAAAAAATGGAGTGCTCGGCGAAGTTTTGTGTGCAGGCAAGTGTAGTGGCTAACTTCGTCGGACATAAAAGTTAATTTTCAAACTAAGCAAAAAATAACGTATATTTGTGCAAACCAAAAATGATGACAACAGGTTATGCCATTTTTGAAATAATAAATTACGACGAAGTCTGCCTGTACTCAATATCCAGCACACAAGACTTCGCCGAGCGTGGGAAATCGGAACTCTCCCCTTTTAGTTCCCCCTCTCTTTACGAAAGAGAGGGGGTTAGGAGGTGAGTTCCTCCAATCACATAACCCAATTATCTCGAGAACTCAGAAAAAACCAAACTCCTGAAGAAAAAATATTATGGCAGGAACTGAGAAATAAGAAATTAAATGATTGTAAATTTTTACGCCAACATCCCATAATATATGGAAATGACCATAATGGAAAAATACTTTTTTTTATTGCTGATTTCTATTGCCATAAGCATAAATTGATTATTGAACTTGACGGAAAAATTCATGAAAATCAAAAGGAATATGATGCAAACCGTGATATAATATTAAAAAATCTGGGTTTTAGAACATTGAGATTAAAAAATGAAGAATTAAAGAACATAGATAACGTTAAAAATAAAATATTGAAAGAACTCTCCCCCCTTCAAAGGTGGGAATAAAAGGAGTGTGCATTTTCCCACCACAAAAAATCCCCCTTTGAAGGGGGATGACAAACCCCACCACATTCACCAAATTGCTCAAAAAGATGATGTCAAACTCCGATAAAAAAATTATAAAAACAAAAGCCTATGTCGCAATATAAAGACTATGGATGGAGCAATCAGGAACTAACAACGGTTCACACCTATATACTTCCGGAATTAATAAAACTACTGAACAACGTTGAGCAACCTATACTTGATGTTGGTTGTGGCAATGGTGCCATCGCTAATTATCTTATTTCAAAAGGCTACGATGTGTATGGAATAGACGCATCAGAATCCGGTATAGAACAAGCAAACAAAATAAATCCCAGTCATTTTTTCGTTCAAGATATAGATTCAAAAGAATTACCGGAAAAATTAAAAAATATTCCCTTTAAAACAATTATTTCTACAGAAGTAATAGAACATTTATATGACCCGAAAGGATATATTTCATTTTGCAAAAACATATTACAGCAAAGTGGTGGCGGGCATTTAATCATTTCTACGCCCTTCAATGGATACCTTAAAAATTTAGTGATTTCTATTTTTAATAAATGGGATTTGCACTTAAATCCTTTATGGGATGGTGGTCATATAAAATTTTGGTCACGTAAAACATTAACTTGTGTTTTGAATGCAAATGAATTTAATGTCGAAAAATTTGTTGGAGTAGGACGTATTCCTTATATTTGGAAATCAATGATAATAAAATCTTCTGTATTATGATTAATGTAAATTTTTCAATACTTTTATTAACCCATAACGAAGAAGATAATATAAAACGGTGCTTGAATGCGTTGTCTGTGTGTGATGATATTGTCGTTATAGATGATATGAGTACAGATAATACCGTTTCTATTATACAATCTTTTCCCAATACGAGAGTTTTTATAAGAAAATTTGATAATTTTGCCAATCAACGCAACTATGCACTTGATAATATTCTGTTTAAGCATACATGGATTTTACATTTGGATGCAGATGAAGTTGTAACGGAAGTTTTTTTGGATGAATGCAATAAACTGGCGGAAAAAGATGAGAAAAGTGCTTACTGGGTTCCATGCAAATTAATGTTTTTTGGTAAATGGATTAAGCATGCCAGCGGCTACCCGGTTTATCAGATGCGTTTCATGAAATTAGGCGAAATCAGGTTTGTTCAAGTAGGACACGGCCAACGTGAGGGTAAAAGCATTAGAGGTATCGGGTATATGAAAAATGCTTATCTGCATTATAACTTTTCAAAAGGTTTAGAAGAATGGAAAGAGAAGCATAATAAATATTCTTTAGCGGAAGCCATTGAAGAAGTATTTGAAAAACCATGTTCATTTTTGGGATTATTCTCGCATGATAAAATAATAAAGAGAAGAACTCTTAAGTATTTATCGCATAAAATTTGTGGTCGCCCTTTTATTCGTTTTCTTTATCTTTATATAATAAAAAAAGGGTTTTTAGATGGGATGAGTGGTTATAAATATTGCAAACTGATGGCTTTATTTGAAAAAATGATAGTCTTAAAAAAACATGAAATCAAAAAAGCATGCGGAACCGATAAAGAAAAAATAAAGCAATATATCAAGCAAAACCATAATATTGACGTAGATATTATTATAAATGAAGAATAAATATATATTTTTTCAGATATTGAGAAACGATTTTTTTTTACTTTCATTCTTTTACAAATAAATCATGACCATTTCCATTATCACCGCAACCTACAACAACGAATCTACCATTACAAACACCATTGAGTCTGTAAATCATCAAACCATCAGACCCTTTGAGCATATCATAATAGATGGACAATCTACGGATGGAACCTTAGAAAATCTTTCTTCTTTCTCTCATTTGAAAATACATTCTGCTCTCGACAACGGTATTTACGATGCGTTGAACAAAGGAATAGCCGTTGCAACCGGTGATGTAATAGGCTTTTTACACGGCGACGATTTTTATGCAGACGAAACAGTTTTACAACGGGTAATTCAACAATTTGAACAATTGCATTGTGATGCCGTTTATGGGGATTTGCAATATGTACAAGCAACCAACAGCAAAAAAATAGTTAGGAAATGGAAAGCAGGAGTGTATAAACGCAACAAAATTAAGCAGGGATGGATGCCTCCTCATCCAACGCTTTTTGTTAAAAAAGAAATTTACGAAAAGTTTGGAAATTTTGATTTATCATACACCATTGCTGCAGATTACGAACTGATGATGCGTTTCTTATGGAAACATAACATTTCGTTGACTTACATCCCGCAAATACTCGTTAATATGCGTATGGGTGGCAAGAGTAATAAAATGACAAACATCCAATTGAAAATGAAAGAAGACTACCGTGTTATTAAAACACATCAAATTGGGGGCATGGGTACTCTGCTTTTAAAAAACCTTCGCAAAATAAACCAATTTTTCTAACCGTTTATCAATAACTCCTTTTCTGTCTTATCTTTTTATTATTTTTGAATTTTTATATTTGAATTTTTAATTCTTTATCATGAAAATCCTTTCCATTGTAGGTGCCAGGCCGAATTTTATGAAGATTGCCCCATTTATCAGGGCCATGAATAAATACAACGAAAACCACTCCAAAAAATTTGTACACAAATTAGTTCATACAGGTCAGCATTACGATATAAAGATGTCGCAAAATTTCTTTGATGAACTGAATATTCCATCGCCCGATATTCATTTGGGCGTTGGCTCGGGAACACATGCCGAACAGGTGGGCAAAACCATGATGGAATTTGAAAAAGTGCTGCTTTCTGAAAAACCGGATTTAGTGGTGGTAGTGGGCGATGTAAACGCTATTCTTGCCGGTTCAGTTACAGCCAAAAAAGAAAATATAAAACTGGCACATATCGAAGCCGGCTTACGTTCGTTTGATATGACCATGCCGGAAGAAATAAACCGGATTGTAGCCGACAGACTCTCGGATTTGCTTTTTACTCCCGATAAAATTGCCAATCAGAATTTAATAAACGAAGGCGTAAGTAAAGATAAAATATTTTTTGTTGGGAACATTATGATTGATACGCTCGAAAACGAAAGAGCCACTGCCGAACAACTGCGTATTACCGAAATTGTATCTAAAAACATAATACTGCCAACGCATCATATACCATCGCTGGAGCAACGAAATTATTTGCTTATGACGCTTCATCGTCCATCGAATGTAGATGATAGCACCGTGCTGGAAAAAATATTTTCTTTTTTGGAAAAGGAAATCACACCTTTGTCGCCGGTGCTTTTTCCTATTCATCCGCGAACACAAAAAAACATGAAGACCTTTGGACTGTGGGATAAGGTCATAAAAAACCAACATCTTGTTTTAATGCAACCATTGGGATATCACGAAATGCTGCGATTGAACATGAGTGCCAAAGCTGTACTGACCGATAGCGGCGGGTTGCAGGAAGAGTGTACCATATTGGGAACACCCTGTTTTACGATGAGGTTAAACACCGAACGACCTGTTACACTAAAAGAATTCGGTGGAGTTTCCATTCTGGTAGGTAACCGTCTTGAAGAAATTAAAAAGGAATTTCTATCTATCACTCCTCAGTCGTTTGCGTCTGTGCGTCCTGAACTGTGGGATGGTAAAACCGCCGAGAGAATTGTCGAGGTTTTGAGTAAAAAATTTATGAAGTAAGAATAATTCCCCTTCTATAGATGGGAACTGAATGCAAATGGAAAATAGCAAAAATCAAAATTGAATAACTTAATTTTCAAATTGGTATATTTTCAAATCATCTCATAAACGAATTATTTCATTTTGCGAGTAATAATTATCGGATAATTTTCATTTGTGAAATAAATATTGTAATTTTGCAAACGATTAATATTCAAAAGGAGCATGGAATTAAAAGAACGAAAATTATTAAAGTACCTTAAAAAACATCTCAACCATAAGGAATGTTCTATCATTATTGGAGCCAGGCAAACAGGTAAATCAACTATATTAAGGCAGTTACAGTTATTTTTAGAAAACCAAAACGAAAAAGTTATTTCTATAACCTTAGAAGACCCTTTGATTTTGAATGAACTAAATATACATCCCGAAAATATCTTTAAATTTGTAAAAAAGCCTGTTGACAAAAAAAAGGTGTACCTTCTGATAGATGAAATTCAATATTTGAATAATCCGTCTAATTTTCTTAAACTGTTATTTGATAAGCATTCTGATGCGTTAAAAATTGTCGCAACTGGAAGCAGTGCTTTTTATATGGATAATAATTTTAAAGATTCATTATCTGGCCGGAAAAAAATATTTGAATTGTACACGTTAGATTTTGAAGAATACCTCGATTTTAAAAACGCAGACCATGAATTGATGGAAGAACTGCGTCTGATAAGAAATGATGCCGAATATATTTCATTAAGGAGAAAAGAAATTAATAATTACTTTGATGATTATCTCAGTTTTGGCGGGTATCCTGCTGTTGTACTAAAAGATGATGAAGCAGGAAAGACGGATACGTTAAAGGAATTATTCATGTCATACTTAAAAAAAGATGCGTTGGAGGCTGGGATTCAATATCACGATAAATTTTATAATCTTCTGGTAATAATGGCGCACCAGTCAGGTTCATTGCTTAATATTAACGAGTTGTCTAACACATTGGGCATGTCTGTAACCGCAGTAAGTAATTATATGTACGTTCTTAGAAAAAGTTTTCATATTCAACTTGTACCACCGTTTTTTAATAATATACGGAAAGAACTTACAAAAATGCCGAAAATTTATTTTAACGACCTTGGGTTAAGAAATATAATAATGAATTATTTTAATCCCATAATGCAAAGAACCGATAAAGGTGCTGTAATCGAAAATTATATTTTTATTCGGTTGAGGCAATTATATGGACCTGAAAATATCAGGTTTTGGAGAACAACAGATGGAGCCGAAATAGATTTTATTTACCATTCCGGTAAAATAAAAAATGCTATAGAAGCAAAATTTAATGCGAATGAATTTAAACCTTCCAAATACAGGAAGTTTACAGAATCGTATCCCGATATTCCAATAAATTGCAGGGCTTATCTATCTAAAAGTAACGAGAAAAATATTATTGGGCTATAATTTCCTTGCAAATCGAAAAAAGCATGCCCTGAGCGAAGACGAAGGATATTAGGTATAAAGTAGTAACTGAATAGCAAATGGGAAATAGCAAAAATCAAAATTTAATAACTTAATTTATCAGTAATCAATAACTTAATTTGTGCTTAACTATTTCATTTTTATTCTTTTATCATTAATTAGTATTATCCATCTTCCTGCTCAGCCTGTTCCGGCGGCAGAGCAGTTAGATACTTATATTTCGTTGTTGAAAGATAAGCGGATAGCCCTTGTTTGCAATCAAACATCACGCATTGGAAATACGCTGTTGGTGGACAGTTTGCTAAAACTAAATATCCGTATCGTCAAAATATTTTCACCCGAACATGGTTTTCGTGGCGATGAAGATGCCGGTAAATGGATAAAATCGGGCATAGATGAAAAAACACAACTTCCCATCATTTCACTTTATGGAAAAAACAAAAAACCAGACCCAGCCTCGTTGCAGGATGTAGATATGATTTTGTTTGACATTCAGGATGTAGGCGTTCGCTTTTATACGTATATTTCAACCTTGCATTATATTATGGAATCGTGTGCCGAGAACAATATTCCGCTTATAGTTCTTGACCGTCCCAATCCACTTGGTTTTTATGTAGATGGACCTGTGCTTGATACTGCCAATCGTTCGTTTGTGGGTATGCATCCTGTGCCACTGGTACACGGTATGACGGTTGGAGAGTATGCTCAAATGCTAAACGGTGAACATTGGCTTAAAAACGGTGAACAATGCAAATTGACCATTATTCCATGTAAAAATTATACGCATCGTTCACGATACCTATTACCAGTGAAACCAAGTCCTAATATGAGCACAATGACATCGGTGTATCTGTATCCAAGCCTTGGTTTATTCGAAGGTACGGTGGTCAGTATTGGTCGCGGAACAGATTTCCCCTTTCAGGTAATAGGGCATCCCTTGTTAAAATATAAATATACATTCAGTTTTGTTCCTCAATCTAAAAATGGAGCCACCACTCCAATACAAAAAGGGAAAAAATGTTTCGGTCTAGATTTACGCCATTCGTTCGATACGTTGTTTACGCTCAAGTATCTTATGGATATATACCACGACTTCTCCAATAAAAAAGATTTTTTTAACAGTTATTTTACCAAACTCTGTGGAGATAAACGTGTTCAGAAAGCCATTGTAGAAGGAAAATCAGAAATTGAAATACGCCGTTTATGGGAACCGCAAGTAGAAGCATTTAAAAAAATCCGTCAAAAATATTTGCTGTATCCTGAATGATTCAATTCAATGTTAACCTGCATTACTCCATGTTTTAATTTTATTTATGAATAATACAGGTTAAACGGTTAGTCTGTCTGCATTAAAAGTATGTTTTATAAAAACCCGGGGTTACAAAAAACAGAAATTACACCAATTAAGAAATTGCGTATATACATCATTTTTGAAAGATAAACGTAATTCCATTCAATTTTTACTGCGTTTACACATCGTTTTTGGGAGATAAACATAACTCGAGATTATGAAAGCATCAAAAATATTTCACAAAGGTCAGTATCGTATTAAGGTTGACTTTCCTTATAATATTGAGTTAGCCAACTTAATAAAACAAATAGAAGGTGCCAAATGGAGCAAATCATATAGTGCATGGCATATACCTTACACAAAAAAATCTTTTGAAAAATTAAGGGAATTATTTCCGGATATTGAGTATTCACAAAAAAAATCAAAAATTGAAAATACAGATAATTATCCATTAAAAAAAGGGATTGCAGAAGGTTCTGGTATCAATTATATTTCAAACGATAAAGTCATTTCGGTTGAGGTTCTTAATAAAAAAATAATTTTAAGAATGCCTAAAAACGATGATGATATTCGATTTGTATTGTCATTGAGGTATAGCAGGTGGAATAAAAAAGAATTTTTTTGGGAAATTCCTAATTACCCACAATACTTAGATTTGATTAAAAAACATTTTAAGGAAAGATTAAATACGATTATTATAAATAAAGAAAATGAATCATCATCAAAAAAGAATCAAATTAAAATTAATAAAAATGAACTAATCATTGTAAAAAACAATAATGGAAGGCTAAAATTGATTTTTAGTTACAACAAAGAACTTTCCGTTTTTATTAAAAAATTTCCATATTATCATTGGGACGCAGCGAATAATTGGTGGACAATTCCCTATTCAACATTCTTTTTACAACAAATTAAAGAAAAAGCTTCGGAACTTAAATTTACGGTTATATATGAAGAAGAAGATAAAAATGAAATAAAAGCAACAAAAAGAAATCCTATAAACGTTGTAAATTATCGTATTTGTCCCGAAGAATTTGTTTTAAAGTTAAAAGAACTTCGTTATAGTGAAAACACCATAAAGACATATAAAAATCTTTTCGAAGAATTTATAAATTTTTATCATAAATCAGAAATAGACAAAATTGATGAAAAAATGATTGTGGCTTATGTACGATATTTAGTCATAGAACGAAAAGTTTCGTCATCATATCAAAATCAGGCAATTAATGCCATAAAATTTTATTACGAAAGAGTATTGGGAGGGCATCGTAAAATATACCAGATAGAGAGACCAAGAAAGGAAAAAACTTTGCCCGAAGTATTGAGCGAACAAGAAGTGCTCTTATTATTTAATCAAGTTGAAAATATAAAACATAAAGTTATTTTAATGCTTTTGTATTCGTCTGGTTTAAGACTAAGCGAACTATTAAATCTGAAAATAAAAGATATTGATAGTAAACGTATGCAAGTGAGAATAGAGCAATCAAAAGGGAAAAAAGACAGATATACTCTCTTATCAAAAAAAATACTTCCCATTTTGCGACAATATTTTAAAGAATACCAACCTAAGGAATGGCTATTTGAAGGCATTAAAGGCAATCAATATTCGGCAGAAAGCGTTCAGTCTATTGTACGCGAAGCATGTAAAAAAGCAGGTATAAAGAAAAAGGTTTCTTCTCATACGCTTCGACACAGCTTTGCAACGCACTTACTCGAAAATGGAACTGATTTGCGTTATATACAAAGTTTATTAGGTCACTCGAGCAGTAAAACTACAGAAGTATATACTCATATTACAACTAAGGGTTTTGACCAAATAAAGAATCCGTTAGACAATTTAGATTTTTAAAAAAATAGTTTTGTTTTTAATTATTTTTTATATACCTTTGTGCGTGTAAAATTATATACGGAGTTACAAAATGACCTATTTAAGACATATATTCAATATTGCTCACATGAACAGCATTTTATCAAAACAAATCGACTGTGGATAATGAAGATATAAACGTAATGGTAAGTTTACACAGATGTTATGTGGCATATTAGAAAAAGACAACAGACAGACAAAATATCTTAATGACCTGACCGTTTAAAGAGAAACTAAAAAAAATTAAGAAGTATGAAAACAAAAATCATTGAGACAATTTTACCGACAACGCTCGGAATTTTGACAGTGCTTGGACTTTTGGTAGTGTTTAATATTATTGTGCACAATGGAGATGCTTTTAACTCTCCGGACAATGTTTTTTTTAAACTATTTGTGCCAACAGCAACAATTATCGCACTGACAATTCAGTTCACCTTGACAATTCCCTTTTGGAAAAAATTTAAAACTCAGAAAAAAGTTTTGGGGTTGACACTTTTTCAATTCACCGCACTACTCTGTATAATATCAGGACTAACTTTCGGATTGGTATTTTGGGAAACGAGTTTTGGAATTAGTGAATTGATTTTAGTTTCTCTGACTGGAATTATTGCTTTTACAGTCTATTGGACAGTAAATTTGTTGACTCTAAGACAATTGGATAAACGAATAAATTGACATGAAAGGAATACGCCACATAACAGGCGGTATATTTTATTGCCGAGACAGTGCGGGTTTCAGCATTTCTGCATCTAATAAATTTTCGTGTAACTTGACAGGACAGTGCTTCGAAATCGGCAACAAAAACATACCGCCAAAACGTTACAAGCAAGCCGAAGGAAAAAACAATGACACAATAACAATGAAATTTTTGCTGCATAAAGACAAGAAGAAAAATGAAAATTGCTGACACACATTCAGGCACATTTGGCTGCCCAGATGACACACAGGCGTCCGCTTCGCAGCCAAAAGAGCCTTCATTTTGTCTTTGCACCAAAGACAGAGGAAATACTAATAAATCCTCGATTTTTTCAGTATTTTTGCAAGATTATGAATGATATTTTTAACACAGAAACTATTATAAATAAAGCATTTGGAAACAAGGTTGAACTTTTACCAAGTGTCAATGAGTTATTTGAATTAGAATTAGCTTATTTAGAGTACAAGAGTTTATCTGGAGACCAACTTTTAGAAAGAACTGCTTATATAAAATCAGTTGACAATAAATTCTCAAAGCATTACTTATTGTATTCAAATAATTCGGAAAAAATTCATGCTGACAGGTCTTTAGCGACACAGGCATATTTTGAAGAAGGACAATTTTCTACAGGATACGCCACTCATGGATTATTTCCGTATCGTGGAAAATTTCATCCGCAATTGATTAAAGGAATAATAAATATTTTAAACATACAAAATGGTGAAACTATTTTAGACCCAATGGCTGGTAGTGGCACAACAAATATTGAATCAGCTTTAATGGGAATTAATTCAAAAGCGATTGATGTTAGTCCTTTTTGTCAATTCATGATTAAAACTAAATATGAAGCACTAACCATTGACTTGAAATTATTAGAGCAAACCAAAATTGAAAACAAAAAATTATTTGATTTTTTCAAGCAAGGTGATGTATTGACAAGAATTACTAAAATTGGTGATATTAATAAAATCAAAATTTACAATCTTGCATTTTTAGCATTTTTAGACGCTTTGGGCTATTCAAAAAGAGTTGTAAAATCAAATCACGAACAATTATTTGATAAGGTTTTACCAAGATACATCGAAACCGTGAAATCATTTTTATCTAATCAATATTTTGATCAGAAAAAAATCGGAAGCTTAGAAGTTTTAACAGATTCAGATGCCTTGAACATTAAACTTGACACCAATTCAATTGATTGTGTGATAACATCACCCCCATATTCATTTGCAATTGATTATGTTGAGAACGACAAAGACCAATTAGAATTTCTAGGTTATGACACTAGTGAATTAAAAAATAAACTAATAGGACTTAAAGGAAAAACAAAAAATCAAAAACTCGAAAACTATTTTGCTGACATGGATTCATTTTGTTTGCAAGTTTCTAGGGTATTGAAAAGAGGGAAATATTTTGTTATGATAATTGGTTCAAATACCAATCAGACTGGTGGAATCAGACTGGAAGAAACGGTAATAAAATCGGCAAAGAAATATGATATGTCATTAATAAAAAGTTTTTTGAAACCTATCAAAGGAATGAGAAACACAATGAAAGAAGAATATGTATTAATTTTTGAAAAACAATAATATGGCAAAAAGCGTTGACGATAAATTTTTAACTGTAATCCAAAAGAATACATTTTATTTCTTCAACTCAAAGTTTGAAGAAAATTATGAAGGATATATCAATTCACTTAAAGAGACACTTTTAATTGTAAAAAACAAGGTTGAAACAGAAGGTTTAAAGAAAGAAATCTTTGAATGGCTATTAACTGATAAAGAGAATGGACTAAGAGCATTATTAGCCTTAACAGGTTTTTCAAATGAATACTTAAAGAGATTAACAACAATTATTCGCATAGTTGACAACCCTGAACTAAATAAACTTGTTTATAAAGAAAAATGGTATAACGAAACAAGTCCAGATAATATTCAAGAGTGGTCTGACAGTACAATAATGAAGCATATAAAGAAAAATGAATATTTCAGAAAAGGTCTTGTAAATATTTTCTTTGAAGGTGCATCAATACCGTTTTTGGCGAATACTATTCCACTCTTTGAGTTAAAAAAGTTAAGCATTTCCAAATTAAAGTTTGAAATACCTGAATTAATTGATACACTCATTCGCTATAAAGAAAAAGGAAGTTATTCTGGAATGAAAGAGAATAATCCTGAAACTCTTATTGCTGAAATATTAGATAGACTTGGAATTACATTTGAAACAGGTGATTTAGGCGAACTTATTGAAAATGCTCCTGACAACAAGAGAACAATGGATTTTATTATCCCAAATAAGAAAAATCCATTGATAATTGCAGAAAGCTCTTTCTTAGCAACAACATCTTCGGGACAAGGAGATAAATCTAAAACGGAAATTTCTATAGATACGCTTATTAAAGAACACTATCCAAAAGCAAGATTTATAGGTTTTGTTGACGGAATTGGCTGGTATGTTAGGAAAGGTGACTTGAAAAGGATGGTTACTGCTTATGAAGATGTATTTACTTTTCATGCTGATGAATTAAAAAGATTTGAACAATTCCTAAAAGATAATCTGCTATGAGTGAAATTAAATATGAATTTATTGGTATTGGGGCACTTATTAAAAATAAAAACTTAAAAGTGCCGACACATCAAAGACCATACTCTTGGCAAACTGAGCATATTGAAGACTTATTGTATGACATAATGAATAATTTTAATGAGGATGAATATTTTCTAGGAACAATAGTATTGACTGCTGGAAATAACAATAAGAATGAAATTGTAGATGGCCAACAAAGGATAACTTCTGTTTCGTTAATATATGCATCCATTCGCGATTTATTGCAAAACAAAACAGATTCTGATGACATACACACTAAATACTTAAGCACCTATGATATACGAACTAAAGAATATTTTCCCAAGTTAGAATTAAGCCAACAAGATAATGAGTTTTATAGAAATTTAATAATTAATAAACAGAACAATACTGAATCCAAAAGGTTATCCAATACATATATAAAAGAAGCTTATCATACAATTAATATTTTTATAAAAAGAATTTTAGAAATTCATAATAACGATGAAAATGTATTAATTGACTGGAAGGATTTTTTAGACGAGAAATTAAAAGTTGTTGTAATAACTGTGCCTACAGATGTGAATGCTTTTACCATTTTTGAAACATTAAACGATAGAGGTTTGGCACTAGCACAAACTGATTTAATAAAGAATTATTTGTATGGAAAAGCCGGGAATAGAATTGATGAAGTTCAAAGAGGTTGGATAGAACTTGTTTCAAAGATAGAAACAGAAGAAGAATCATTATTAGTAACTTATATTAAACATTATTGGTTTATTAATTATTCATTTGTTCGGGAAAGTAAAAATGAACTATATAAAGAAATTAAAAATAGAATAAATAACTCCACTCAAGTTACCTCTTTTGTAAATAACTTGAAGAATGATATTGATATATATTTAGCAATTCTTAATCCCAATTCCTCATTCTGGAATGATTATGATAATCTGTGTAAAAGCTATATTGAAACCCTAAATTATTTCAATTTAGAACAATACAGACCCCTTGTATTTTCAATACTTAAAAAATTTCAACCAGTTGAAGTAAAGAAGTCGTTAAAACTTATCGTTTCCTGGTTGGTAAGAAACTTAATTGTTGGAGGTTTAGGAGGGGGAACATTAGAAAAAACTTATGCTGAAAAAGCAAATGCAATTTTTTCAGAAAAAATAAAAAGTGCATCAGAATTAAGAGATTCTTTAAGTTCAGTTATTCCTCAAGATGAAATATTTAAAGAACAATTTAGGATAGCAACCGTAAGTAAAGCAAAATACGCAAGATATTATCTTGCTGCTATTGAAAATTACAAAAGAGACAAAGAACATCCAGAACTTATAGTAAATTTAAACCCTGATTCTGTAAATCTTGAACATATACTGCCAGAAAATCCCGAAAATAATTACCCAAACTTTACAGAGGAACAACATGCTGCCTATTATAAGAGGATAGGCAACCTTACTTTAATGAAAACAAAAGAAAACAATGACTTTAAAAGTTCCAAGTTTTCTGATAAAAAGAAAAAATATGAAGAATCTGAATTGTGGATTACTAATTCTTTAAGCGAATACGATGATTGGGCAATTGAAACAATAAATAGAAGACAATCATTATTAGCTGAATTAGCTGTAAATACGTGGTCATTGAAATTTGATTAGTATGTTAGGAAAGTTTGTTAACAAAATCCATCATGGAGATTGTCTAGAATTATTCAAGAATATTCCAGACAATTCGGTAGATGTTACTTTTGCTGATCCTCCTTTTAATTTAAAAAAGAATTATTCGAGTTATAGAGACAGCCTTGAATTTCAAGAGTATCTGGATTGGTGCGAAATGTGGATTTCAGAAATGGTTAGAGTAACCAAGCCGACTGGTTCGATTTTTCTTCACAATATACCCAAGTGGTTAACTTATTACGCAACTTATTTAAATAAATTGGCATATTTCAAACATTGGATAGCATGGGATGCACCAACTGCACCGATGGGAAAATCTTTACAACCTGCACATTATGGTATCTTATTCTATACAAAAAAAGAGAAAGGAGCAAAAATCTACGAATTAAGGCATCCACATAAACGCGATAGGAAACTTGGTTATCTACTAAAAGATTATGGAGGTAAAAAAGATGGATTACATCCTTTTGGACCTTTGGTTTCAGATGTCTGGACTGACATTCACAGGATAAAACACAATACAAAAAGAGATCCACATCCTTGTCAATTGCCTATTCATTTATTAGATAGAATTATATTAATGACTTCCGATGAAGGAGACATTATTTTAGATCCTTTTTCTGGAACCGGAACAACAGCTATTTCAGCTAAGCGACTTGGTAGAAAATATATAGGATTTGAAATAGATAAAAAATATGTAGAAATATCTCGACAAAAACTTGAAAGAACGCTACCTAATTTTAAATTAGGTGAAAGCTGGGTAAGCTTTTATTTGAATGATATTGTTACAATTAGAAATAATGACTGGAATAATCTTGCAAAATACTTTTATATCCCGAATCCATTAAGGAATATTGATTTTGAACGAGTAAAATTAATTGACAAAAAATTAATTCCAAAAGAACCCGATATTGAAAAAGATGTCTTTGAAAACAAAAGCAAAATAACAGAAAAGCCATCGAAAATAAATGGTAAGAAAATAATCGAGATTGAAAGCCCAACGCTAAGTCAGGCACATTTGCAGGTCGCACAAGCTAAACTAAAAACAAAACCTGCAAAAGAGCCTGACTTTTCAAACGCACAGACAGAAATATATGCAGCAAAAAAATGAAGACAAGAACGGCCAGCTTGTAACAAAGTGTATATGCCATAAGGGTTTCATTGTGTATTCAAGCGTTGTAGCCCGTTCAAACTTTCGTGTCGGTGGACAGGTAATTACTCCGCAATCCCTTACGGCACATACACTCGACCGTTACCAGTAATGTTAAAATGACGACACAGACAACCATATTGACATTTTTTATCCTGACTTTTTCATTTGCTTATGGACAAAATTCACAAGTAAAGAAAGAGATTAAAATTACCACGACCTTTGATTATGATTATATAAAAGACGGTAAACTTTATTTATCAAAAAAAGCGAAAGTTAAGCAAGACACAATAATATCAGAGTTTAATCAAGACGGAATATTAACTAATCCAATCAAAAACCCTTATGTGACATTTGGTAAGTCGGTTAATCGTGACAGTTTAGTTTTAATAAGCAACGGCCAAAATCTTAAACACGAAAGAGAGTATTGGTCTGACTCCACTTCTATTGACATTTACACACAAATTTTTAAAGACTCAACCGTCCAAATACAATTGTCTAAAAGCGACACCATTCAAATAAATAAGTCCTACTTCCAAAATGGAAATTTAAGAAAATGCCATAACAGAGACCTGCGACCCATGTATGGTAAATTCAATCAAATAATTATCTATGACACCAAAACCGAAAATCGAGAAATAGCAACTGTAATCACGACATATTTCCAAAACGGACTTACCGACACAATTAGGATTGACAATAACAGCAAGACTAAGGTATTTAAAAATTTGGTTTACAATCAAGACAAGAAGGAATGGTTTGAAAAAGAAAAAACTCAATTAAAACGAAGCAAAAGAATTGAATGGGAAACGTTCTATCATGACTATCACAAATTGTATTTTACAACCAAGACAACAATAAGGTATAATAAATACGGACTTCCAATTTCGGAAGAAAAGTATGACACTTATTTGAAACACATTGAAACCAAAACAACCTATGAATATGAATACTACTGAAAGAAACACTACTGGTAACAGGCGTTTGGCTCAATGGCGGGTGACGTGGTTAATTGAACATTCTACCTCGCATCAACTTTTGTGGTATATTGACAGTTTTGTGCTAAGAAATCCGCCACTGCGCCAAGCGCCAAAACGTTAGCCAAAATGCAAAAACCAAAACCGCAATGAGACGACTTCTACTTATTTTAATATTTATCGGTTCTTACATCCTTGTATTTTCTCAGTGGACAGTTCTTACCTCTGGGACAACGGAGTGGCTTAGTGGCGTGTGGTTCACAAGCACAGACACAGGGTATGCAGTCGGCTACACCGGGACAATCTTAAAAACAACGGACGGCACTTCGTGGACAGCGTTGACTTCGGGCACGACAGATAATTTAATGTCTGTATTTTTCGTGACAGACAATATTGGTTTTGTTTGCGGCACAAACGGGACAATTCTCAAGACCACAAACGCAGGTGCAAACTGGACAGTCTCATTAAGCGGTGGAGCTACACTTCATGAAATATTTTTTCTTGACCAAAACAACGGCTACGCAGCAGGAGAAGTCGGAACATGTTTAAAGACAATAGACGGAGGCGCAACTTGGACATCATTGAGTTTAAGTACCGGCAACGGAAAAGTGTCTTTGTTTTTTAATGATGTAAATACTGGCTATGTTGTTGGCGCAGGATTTACAGACGCAATAATGAAAACAACCAATGCAGGTTCAACATGGTCAAATATTCATAGCAACACAGCAGAGGAATTTGCTTCAATATTTTTCACTGATATGAATAATGGATATTGCGTAAGTGATGTAACCGACAATATTCTAAAAACAACAAACGCAGGTGCGACTTGGACTTCCCAACCTTCACCGACAAGTGGAGGACTTTATGCAGTCAAGTTTCCATCGACAAACACGGGTTACATTGTTGGCGGTTATCCAAGCAATGGTGTTGTTTTAAAAACCACAAATGCGGGGACAACTTGGACACAACAGAATTCCAACACGACAAGTCCACTCTTCGATGTTTATTTTGTAAACAATAATCTTGGTTACGCTGTTGGTAGGTACGGAACAATTATCAAAACAACAAATGGCGGGACAGGAATTGAAGAGTTAAGCAATCAAATTAATATTTCAATTTACCCAAATCCTTTTACTACACAGACAACTTTGCAGACAGGTAGTCATTTGAATAACGCAACTCTCACGGTGGACAATTGTTTCGGTCAGACAGTTGCGCAAATAAAAAATATCAGCGGGCAGACAGTTATGCTCTCCCGTGACAATCTCGCAACTGGACTGTATTTCGTTCGGCTCACACAAGACAATCAAGTAATCGCGGTAGACAAATTAGTAATCACCGACAAATAATTTTCTCGCCTTGACAGTTGCGCATGTTCAGACCGTTCCTCTCTCGGTGGACAACATCGCACGACAAAAATGCACTTTGGCTAACAGCGGCTTTTTGCAAGCGGGGCTGACAACTAATTTGAAAGTTTGTATCTTCGTTTTGGCTTTTGTAGCGGGGGACAATTAAGTGTTCCATATTTTCCCGCCAGACAAAAAGCCGCAAACCGTTGGCAGTAATTAATAAAAACACGAAGTATGAGAATTAAAAATACAGACATTGTCGTTGAACATTCTGACATAACAACATATAAAATTGATTGTATTGTTAATGCTGCAAATGAATTATTATTAGGAGGTGGCGGCGTTGATGGTGCTATTCATAAAGTAGCAGGCCCAGAATTATTAATTGAGTGTCGCAAGCTAAATGGATGCAAAACTGGCGAAGCTAAAATAACCAATGGATACAATCTAAGTTCGAAATATATAATTCATACAGTAGGTCCAATTTGGTGTGGTGGTAATAGAAACGAACAGCAATTACTGGCAAATTGTTACACAAACTCCTTGTTAATAGCAACTCAAAAGAATCTAAATTCAATTGCTTTCCCCTCAATTAGTACAGGAGTTTATGGTTATCCTATTAATTTTGCAAGTAAAATCGCAATTGACACGGTAATTGATTTTTTTAATCAAATCCCAACTTCTTTAAGGCAATGTTATTTTTCGTGTTATGATCAAGAGACAGTAAATATATATAAACAAAATCTTAAAAAATATTTCTAAGTATGTATGTGTATCAAATAATGAATACAAATTTAATTTGTATTTCACCATTCTCAAGTGTAGCAGATGCTTCGTTCTTAATGATTAAACAAAGATTGAGAAGGTTATTAGTTGTTGAAGATAACCTATTAATTGGAATAATAACACATAATGATATTCCAAAGAATATAAAACCTCAATTAAAAGTTAAAGATATTATGACAGTTAAACCTGTTGTCATAAACGAATTCGCGACAATTGAAGAAGCGAGAGTTTTAATGAAAAATTTCAATATTGGTTGTTTGCCAGTAATAAATAACTCTGGTAATGCAGTTGGAATTCTAACAAATTACGATTTTTCTAACAAATTAAATATCGATTAATTATGACACAGCAAGTTGTAACTGTTTTTCACGCAACTCCTAAAGGTAACGGAAGTAAGATTGAAAGAAAAGGTTGGATAGTAAATGATATTCCAACAGTCGGTGATGTTTATGGACGTGGTATATATTTTTGGGATTTAATAGAAGATGCTCATACATATGGAAGAATGTATCTTAAAGGAAATTATGATATTGTAGCAGAGAATATCCCTTTAGTTGATGGACATTATACTTTTTACGATCACAACAAACGTAATATCGGAGATGCAGACCAATTTTCACAATCACTAATACGTCAAGGCATTTATTGTTTAATAATAAATAGAGCTTATATGGACTATTCAACAATGATAGCAGAAGGCCGGGCTTATGTTTGGCTTGTTGATATAAATAAAAAAAGTATTCAAATTAAATTTTAATTACAATGGCAACAAATGTAAATTTCAAACAAAACAATGAGAAAAAGGACAAACACTTCAAAAAATTTATCCTTTGGGGTTTAGCAACGTTAATATCAGGTGGTATAGGAATCTCACTTGGTTCTGAAGGAGGTTTTTTCCTGATAGTGGGTGGTATTACAGGTTTAATAACATTGTATAATTTTATAATGTACAGATATAACAAATAATGGAAAATAGATTTTATAGGGTTTATACTTATAGTGGCAGATGTTATAGAATAAGAGCAGATGAACATTATAATGGTATTTTTGCAAACGTTCACGAATGGGAACTATATGTTTCTGATGAATATTCTACTTTTCGTTCTTGGACTTTTTTAACAAAATGTTCCTCTCAAGACAAAATTGGCAATGCTATAAAACTGAACATCAATGATGTAAAAAGAATTGAACCAATTTAACTACTGCCAACAAAGGTTATATGCAATAAGGGTTTCAGTGGTTATTCAAGCATTCTGCCCCGCTCAAACTTCAGTATATTTTGGACAGGAAAGTAGCCCGCAATCCCTTACTGCATATAGCCCCCTCCGTTAACCGCAATACAATCCGCATATTTGACAGCAGCGGTTGAAGCTATCAATATCGTGTTTGTGATCTGGAATTAATGTTAAGTCTGACACATTTACATCTTTATCGTAATCATGCCAATATCCTGCATGTTTAAATCTAACTGTTGCAACTTGTCCAACTATTTTTTTAAGTTGGACAATTGATCCTTTGTATTTTACTTGACAAGGAAGTACTGCGGTTAACAACAGGTTGCTGTCAATTGCCGTTTCGGTGGTTTTCGATTGTTCTTTCATTTTTGTAGTGTATTTTAAGTTTGACAAATTTGTGTTTCAAAATCGGCAACGTGCAGCAACCTGCGGCACGTTATATGCCATTTTAAAAGAAGACGATGCGAACATTTTTAGACCAACCAGAAGCGACATTTTATCACGTTACGACAGTTGAAAATTGGGCAACAATTCAAACCAGTGGATTAAACTCAAATACCGGACGACTTTTTGTTTCAAGAATTGGAGAACTTCCTGTTCTTCTTGCAATAGCCTTTGAACAATTGCCCGAAATTTATACAACCGAAGAAATTGTTTTCATTAAACTACCTCAATCGAAAAATAATTTCATTGTTGAAGAACTTAGACCTGACAATCAAGCTGGTGTTGAATGGACACAACCTTTTCAAAATATTATTCTTCGCAAACACATTCCAATTGAAAACATTGAACTGATGATGAAATTGCATTTGGGACAAGAGCCACAAAGGACATTTATGATTAGCTATTTGACTCGAATTGCAAATGCCGGGCAGGATAATTATCAAAATCACAGCATTACTGAACGAGCGATTCAAATTAATTATTACTTTAGAAATATGACAACAATAGAACTTTTACCATTGAATGAATTTTCAGTTTTAAAAGTCATTCAAATAGAAGGGCCAGAATGGAATTGGTTCACTGGATATTTACCATATTTAAGGACTTTCAATCCTAAAGTTTATGATTCACAAAAGGGTGACTTTCTCGATGAGAAAATTCTTGATACAGTGAAGCAAACTTTACCAAAATCATTTTTGAGATTCAGCGAAGAAATTCTTTTCAAAGGACAACTTGATGATAGATTAAGGACTTTAGAAGGTGGTTCAAGAAAGAATGTAACTATTCAATTCTTTCCTTTAATTCCTTACGAACAGGCTCCAACTATGATAGGCAGACAGTTTAGTGCATACCCAATCGGATTTGATATGCGACTTCTTTTCAAAGAAGGTAGTGAAAAGAAACACAATATACTTGACTTTTTTCTATGTAACATACCATTTGACAAAATTGACGACATAGTAAAAACGATTAAACCTATATGACAAAAAGAAAAACGGCATATAACACGCGGTCATAAAACATAGCGGTTTCAGAGCAATTTGCAGGCTCAGTTCCCGCTGACAAGGTTTGTAACGGGGGATAAGTTCGCAGCCGTGCAATCCGCTACGTTTCATACCGCCACCCGTTACCAATAATGCTTAAAATAACTTCATGACAATCCTTAATCTTAAATATTAATATTATGAAAACAATTTTCTTTTTTTTGATTTTTAGTATTTCTTTAAATCTTTTTTCTCAAGTTCAGACATATGGAACAGAAAATGATAATAAAATTATTATTGTTACATCTAAGATTATTGATTATTCAAACGCGAGCACTAAAGTAAAAAGTAGGATTAGATACATTTATAAAGGACAAAGCCACGATATTACAAAAAATGCCAAATCATATGAAAATATAATAAAAGATGTGCCACTTGCTTATAAAGAATTTAAAAAGTATAGGACAAAGAAAGTAATGGGTTTTGCTGGTAGTATGATTTTCCTCGTAGGTTCAGTTGTAACAGCAACTACAATGTTTCATGGTTCAACTACTGACTTATATGGTAATACAGTTCCATCTGACAAAGAAACTAATTTTGTTCCTATGGTTATTGGTGCAGTCGCTTCAATTCCATTTTTTGTAATAATTAGCACTAAGGAGAAAAATATTATTAAATCAGCAGAATATTTTAATTCAGCAAAAAGCAATAGTTCTTCGTTAAATAACTTTGAATTAAAACCCTGTATATTTAACACTTTTAATAATAAATTTGCATCAATAGGAATCACCTTATCAATAAATTTATAAACTTAATTAAATTGAAAATTATGAAAAGAAAAATTCAGTTTTATCTTTTTGCTTGCATTTTTATGCATTTTAATGTTTACGCTCAGTATGGCAAAATAAACACTAATAAAGCTAAGGCATTAATGAGCGGAAAAATAAAAGTTATTACTCAAAAAAATGACACTAATGGTTATAATGAAGCATTAAAGTTTTCAATTGAGAAAAATTGGAATGCAAGTCAGTATGAATACATATCTGATGACAATCTTAATTCAATAGTACCAGTCGGTAACGATGCTTATCTTTTTGGTTATTTTACCGGAATAATTGAAAACTCTAAATATGTTATTAGTAACATATATATTTTTGGGGTTGTAAATAAAAACAGAGGATATAAATATTATCGGACAGCAAAAGATTTATCCTCAGTTATGTTTATGCCTTTTGTTGGAATTGATAAAAATTATCTGAAAGAGTATCTTTCATTATATGTAAAAATTATTAACTGGTCTATAAAACTAGTTGCAAACGAACCTAATTTATGCAGCAATATTATGTGGATAACTAAATATGCAAACAAATTTACAGGTAAAGTCAAGTCAAGTAAACTTTTAATTTGTGATAAAGACTTTTATGTTGAAGATAAAACTAAAATTAAAAAATATACATCACCCTATGAAGTTGTAACTAGAGAACGTATTGCTAAAGCTATAACAGACAATGAAGATGTATATATTTATATATTGTCAGAATTTTCGGCAACTTTTTCTTCACATCAGATAGTAAACGCTAAAACAGGTGAATTAATTTTTCAGCAAACGGGGAATTTAAACGTTGGTAAAGCTCAAATAAGAATATTTAATAAATTAAGCCAAGCAAAGGTTGAAACAAATTAAAAATAAAGCACTATTGGTAACACCGTTCAAAATTTAGATGGCAGGGAACATGATGACACTATGTGCAAATAATATAATTCGCAGGGGTTTGACAGGATGCTGCATGAAACAATGCCAGCCAAATTCTGCATGCAACCGTTACCAACAAAGCAATGAAAAATCGTGAACAAAAAATAATAGGAAATGCCAATGCTAATTTGCACATTTGCTTTTTTGCCGACGAATAATTCCAAAACAAAAAAAGCAAAAGAGCAAATTGCTTACACGCATGATTAAAGAGTAATAAATATAATGTACAACCAAATTATTTAAAAATTATGAGAACGATAAAATTATTATTAATGCTGTTCTTTTTTAGTATGATTGTGACAGCACAAAATGTTGACTTACAAAAAGGTCTTGTTGGTTATTGGCCATTTAATGGAAGTACAAATGATGAAAGTGGAAATTTAGGTAATGGGACTAACTCTGGAGTTTCATATGCGAGTGATAGAAACTATAATTCTGATAAAGCAGGGAATTTTAATGGGAAAAGTAAAATTACTTATTCAAGTAGCACTTTTAATTATTTAAGTAGTCTGTCTATTTCTGTATGGATAAAGCCAAATTTATGGAATAATTCTAGTTCATCAGGTATTGTATCAAAAAAACAACCTGATACAGACAATGGTTTTGTAGTTTATGATGATGGCACAAATGCAAGTCTTTTAAATTTCAGAATGAAAGGCAATAAAGGTACTGCAAATTATTTGTTTTCAAAATCAAACGTAGATGTCGGTATATTTCAATATTGGACAATTACATATGATTCAGATAAAGGTATTGTTAAAATATATAAAAATGGTCAACTTGATAAATCATATAGTAGCATTTATGTTGGAAATATGTCAAATAATTATCAATTCCATATTGGTTTTGCAGAACCTTGGGGCGGATATTTTAATGGTATAATTGATGATTTAAGAATTTATGATAGACCTCTTAGCGAATCTGAAATTCAAGCCTTATATACAGAATCTGATAAAAATCCAAAACTTGAAATTAGTAATTTGAAACTTGAAAATTCAAAAGGAAATAATTCGATTGGAACTTATCAAACAGCAAATTTAAAATTCAATATTGCCAATAATGGAAAAGGCGATGCAAAAGGTGTTGAATTGAAAATGTCTGAAACGAATAATATCAAAGGTCTTGACTTTGCATCCACTAAAACAATTGGGGATATGATTATAGGAAATCAGCAAGATATTATTATTCCAGTAAAAGCAATTAAAGGACTAACAGACGGAACTGCAATTTTTAGTATTCAATTAATAGAAAAAAATGGATTCAATTCTGCAAGGAAAACCTTTAATGTTACTACTAAAGCTGTCAAAAGTTTAACAGAAGAAATAAAAATGTATGTTGAAAGTAAAGTAAATGAATGGCAACAAAAAGGAGAATTTGAAAAAAGTTCCGAATATAAAATCAGAGTAAATGAAACAACAAGAGCGAAGAAAATAGAAGAATTTCAAATACAAGCTGTCAATGAATTTAAAAAACAATATGCTGAAAGTTTAAATTTTCAAGACCTTAAATTAGGTACCTACGATGCGGATAATGAATGTTTTTTATTAAGTTCTTCTCAACTCAGTGAATTTGTAGTTCCTGTTCCTCGTGCTGATGCACCTGCATTTAAACAAAATTTCAATTCCTTAAAATTCCAAGGTTCTGACTTTTTTATTAAAGATGATAATTTTGTTTTATCACATTTAGAAGTTGTTGGAGCAAATAATAAAAAATACATATTTGACAGTAAAAATAAAACCACTTATGCATTGACAAAAATAGATTACAAATTTGCAGATATAGAAGTTGACGTAGAAGATAAATCCGCAGCAAATAATAATAAAATTCAAAAATCAGCAAATACTATAACCGTTGGTAAATCTGACGTTGATATAGATATTCCTGTAAGTACAGGAGCAAAAACAAATACTTATGCTTTGATTATTGGCAATGAAGATTATAGTTCTTTTCAAACCGGGTTAAATACTGAAGTAAATGTTGACTTTGCAATGAATGATGCAAAAATATTTAAAGAGTATTGTAATAAAACGCTTGGCATTCCTGAAAAACAAATAAAACTATTGACAAATGCTACGTCTGGTCAAATGAATCAGGGAATATCTTGGTTAAATAATCTTGCCAAGATTGATAATGGAAATGCTGAACTAATTTTCTATTATTCAGGTCATGGATTACCAGACGAACAAACAAAGGAATCATATTTAATGCCAGTAGATATAAGTGGTAGCAATGTAACACAAGCAGTAAAATTGACTGATATTTACAATAAATTAAATGAACATCCCTCAAAAAAAGTAACTGTATTTCTTGATGCTTGTTTTAGTGGAGGAGCAAGAAATCAGGGATTAATAGCAATGAAAGGAGTAAAAATAAAAGCAAAAGAAAATATGGTGACAGGAAATATGATTGTTCTATCATCAAGTACTGGTGAAGAATCATCAGGTGTTTATAGAGATAAACAACACGGTTATATGACTTATTTCTTGCTCAAAAAATTACAAGATTCAAAAGGGAATATAAACTATAAAGAATTGGCTGATTACATAATTGAAAATGTAAAAAAAGAAACCGCATTAAGCGGTAAAAATCAAACACCACAATTAAATTATAGTCCAAATGTAGAAGGAACTTGGACAAATTGGAAGATAAAATAAGAAATGATTATTGAAGAAACAAGCACATTGGCAAGCCCACACGAGCATACGCTCAAAACCAAAGGCTTGCCAAAGAGCTTGTGTCTGATTTCTGAAAAAAAATTTGGTTGTACAAAAAGACTAAAAAAATCTGTGAAAATTGCTCAGTTGGTAACAAAGGGCAAGTGACCATTTTGCTTTTCATGATAAACACTAAGCCCTGCGGGCTATGCGTGATAGGTCTAAGGTAAGCAAAACGGCACCTGCCCTCGGCCGTTAGCGGGCATAATATTAAACGACCAAGGATAATTTTATAGTATAAATTGAATAAATATGAAAATAGAATTTAAACAAACTTGATAAAATGAGAAATAATCCAGAAAATTATAAATGGGGAATTTTTTATTTCAATCCACAAGATTCCAGATTTATTTTGCCAAAAAGAAATCAATGGTTGGGATGGACTTTGAATTTTGCAAATCCTTATTCTTACTTGATAATTATTGGAATTATTGCATTCGCAATAATAATGGGTAATCTTTAATAAGTTGCTAAATGGAAAGATTTGAAAAAAGATTTAGCGAATTGTTATTAGGAAGTATATTTCCCTTATCTTTAGGATTTTTATCTGTAACAATATGGTTTTTGTTCGATAAATCTGAAAGTAGACCTCTTATTTATTTATTAGTTGGATTATTGCTGGGAGGTTTATTTGACCTTAAATTTTTAAAAGTTTGGATTAATCGCAGATTTAATCTGCCAATTTGGATTGTAGTCTCTATTTATCTGATATATAACATTTTTGTCTATGGTTTTTTTATGGGGCTTCCGGTTTTTAACGTATTCTTGGGATTGTTGGCTGGATTTTATTTTGGTAACAGGATTTGTTTTAATAAAGTAGAAGCAGAAAAATACTCAAAACTAATAAATCAAGTGTCAATGTTTACTGGTCTGATAATGACTCTTGTTTGTATCTCATCTGGATTTTTAGCGATATATGATAACGGAGCTGCCGGAATGATTCAAAATGTATTGGGGTTAAATTTTGAAGTAACAAGGTCAATGTTGTGGGGAATAGTGTTGATAGGAGGATTAGCATTGATTTTAATTAATGTTTTATTGACCAGATTGACAATGATTAAAACAATAAAAAATTACGCCCGCTAACATATGGTACAGTGCATGCGGGTTTCAGAGGTTTTCGAGCGTTTGTGGCTCGTAAAAAAGTCGGTGTAAACTGATCGGAAATCGCCTCGTAATCCCGCACGACACCATACCATAAACCGTTATGGCGAATACAGATAAATTGATAAATTTGCAAAAAAATAATAGGAGGTTGTATGACATAGACAAGAGATAAATGTTACTAATTTTACAGTGTAAATTATTGACCGACAGTTTTATTGAATTTCTGTTGTAATCAAAAAAAGCATAATAATTACTAACTTTAAAAAATTAAAAAAATGAAACTTATAAAATCTTTATTATTTTTAACATTAATAGCATTGTCTATTACTTCTTTTTCAAAAACTGCAATAATTTATGAATACAACGGTTCTTTACATGGAGTAATTTTGCCATATGATTTGGATTGCGATAATTTTGAGCCTGTCGAAGGAGTAACAATTGTTGATTGTTGGAATTTTACCATTAATACTGGAGATAATGACAATGATAACAACAAACCTATTGAATCTGTCTCATTATTAGAAAAAAGTGCATACCGAATTGAAACAAATGGTAATGACATTAACTTTATCAATATTGCTACAAATGAGAAAATTCGTTTATTAACAGTACAAGAATTGGATAATCTGCCAGAAGAATATTTTGTTGATATTTTTTCATCAACATCAACTTCTGATGAAATGGTAAATATTTTAGTTACAACTACTGATCCTATTACGAATGTTACAAAAAAGAATACCAGTAATTATTCTTTCTTGAAAACATTTTCTGTTTCTGATATTATCAATAATAAGAAAGAAAATAATGTTATTGTTTTTCCAAATCCATCAAAAAATGATATAAACATCTTTATTACATCTGATATAATAGAAAATTCGACTAATTTAAGATTTGAACTTTTTGATATAAATGGTAAAATGATACGAAACATTGAATATATCAAGGACAACAAGACAACATTTAACAAAGGTAGTTTACCAGTTGGTGAATATATTTACAGACTTGTAAATAATAATTTCCTTGTTAAAGAAGGTAAGTTAATTATTAATTAATCTCAATAAGTGGTAAAACTTTAATAAGTTTTACTGCTTATTTATCTATCATGAGTCTCTACCTTCATTTGAAATCAAGAGTAATTCTATTATTGGTTTTAGTTATAAGTAATTATGTTAAATCTCAGAATCTTATAATAAATCCAAGTTTTGAGGATACCATAATAACATATAACCAATTTATTTTTAAGGGAACTTTATTTAATGCAAAAGCATGGAAGCAAATAAATACTGCCAATTATTATTGGTATGGAAATATTGATGGATTGAGAAATTCAAAAGTAATTGAAACCAAAGCAAGGACAGGAAATTGTTTTGCTGGAATATATATAAATACTATTTCTGTCTCTAATAGAGAATTTATTATTGGTGAGTTGAACGAGCCATTGATACAAGGATGCGATTATAGTATAACTATTTATATTAAATTCTCTCAAAGATATAAATATATTCTAAATGATTTAGATATCTCATTTTCTCTCAATGCACCAAATATTTTGAAGGATTCCGAATATTTTACAATAAATAAAATGGATGAGAAAAGTGATGGATGGATGTTATTATATGGAGAATATAAAGCTTTGGGGAATGAAAAATACATTTCAATTGGTAAATGGAATAAAGAGATTAAAAAAACTAGAAATAAAAATAAATCTGCATTAAAAGAGGGAATATATGTGTACATAGACGATGTAGAAGTTATTCCAATTGTCAGTTGTCATATTGATAATAGAATTACAAAGGTAATTAATGAAACTTCATACAATATTGAAAATTTTCCTGTATCAATTTATTATAAATTTGGTTCATCTGAGATTGATACTATATACTTTCCACGCTTAGACAGCGTTGCTTATATCTTAAAAAATAATGACTCATTCTATGTAGAAATTATTGGTTTTACAGATAGTTTAGGTAATATATCCTATAACGAAAATCTTTCTTACCAAAGAGCACAAAAGGTTACATTATATTTAAAAGAAAAAGGTATAAATGAAAAGAGAATAAAAAGTTATGGTATGGGTAGTTGTCCAATAATTTCTACAGAAGATTGGAGAAAGAGAAAAGTTGATATAATTATTTTGAAAGGGAATGAAAAATAAAATGATTGTACATATAGCACTGATGTACTCGCCATAACAAGCGATATATTTTATTGCCGAGATAGCGCGGGTTTCAGCGTTTCTGCATCTAATAAACTTTCGTATAACTTGACAGAATAGTGCTTCGAAATCGGCAACAAAAACATACCACCAATCCGTTATAAACTTTTGGCTACTATTTCGGCAATATCCATCACGGGAATTTCGGCAACTTTTTGAAATGTTTTTTTGCAAAGAGGGCAGTCCACTCTCGTCCTCGTTTGCAACGAGGATGTAAACCCACTCTCGACGCAGTTGAATATATTCATCAAAACCCGGTTATGGAAGGTATAGTTAGTAATGAAGAAGATTATATTTATAGTAGTGCCGGTATTTTATTGGTAAAAAAGGTTCGGTAAAATTAAATTTGCTATGAGATTAAGGGAACAAATAAAAAAGTGCATCCTCGTTACAAAAACGAGGACGAGGTAGGACGAATGGCATCAGGCATTATGATAAAGTAACAGAAGTGATAGGTTATACCAAATCGCTCTCAAAAAAATGAAAATGTGCATCCTCGTTGCAAACGAGGACGAGGTAGGATAGGTACTTTTTAGGGGACGCCTATTTAAATGAATTGAATTTACACAAAGGTCTTAAAAAAAATAATAGCACCTCATAATTTTGTTTTGAATTATTTTTTATATACTTTTGTGAGTGTAAAAATTATATACGGAGTTACAAAATGAACTATTTAAGACACATATTCAATATTGCTCACATGAACAGCATTTTATCAAAACATCTCCACTATGAATAATGAAGAGATAAACGTAATGGTAAGTTTACACAGATATTATGGACAAGCAAAATGTACAAATGAGAGGATTTTTAATTATATTATTTTTGATTTTTAATGTATTAAAGGTGATAGGTCAACCGATAAAGACTACTTTCCTTGATTATTATTGGAATGATTCAAAAGACAGGACTTCTACATATATCAAAGAAATTTACAAGAATGACCAAGGATATAAAATTCTTATTTTTACTAATCCAAATTGTAGCCTTTGGGGAAATAATATGAAAGAACAAGTTTTTGAATGTCATTATAAATCTTTGAATCCAGATATTGAAGATGGATATTTTAAAAACAAGCATTTTATAGGACAATATAATAATGGAGACATGACCGGAATCTGGTATAAGATTGACGACCAAGAAAAAATTATCGACACATTAGATTATTCGTTTATAATTGAAAATCAAAAATATTTAAACTATAAACCTACCAAAATTAATAACCAAACAATTGAACGAAATGATTTGATACAATATAATTTAGCAAATCATATAGTATATCCACCAAGATCAATAATAAAAAACGAACAAGGTAAAGTTATTGCTGATGTGATGACTGATTCTAATGGAGAAATAATTCAAATAACTATAAAACAATCTGTAAGTAAAGATTTGGATAAGGAATTAATAAGAGTTTTAATAAAATATTTTCCGAAAATTAAAGACTGGAAAGGTTCAATTCCTATGAAATTTATGCTACAATAAATGATTGCCAGCCCATAACATGACGCTAAATTTAATTGCCGGTTTCGTTCGGACAATGAAGTTCACGACTCTCAGTAACGAAGGTGGTGCTCAACAGGAAAGCGGCTCCGTAATCGGCAACAAAAGCATACCGCCCAACCGTTATAAACTTTTGGCTACTATTTCGGCAATATCCATCACGGGAATTTCGGCAACTTTTTGAAATGTTTTTTTGCAAAGAGGGCAGGCAGTAATTAAACAATCAGTATGGTTGTTTACCAATGAATTATAGGCATTGTGTGCAACTTGTACCTTATCCTTTTCTTGAAAATAAAAATTTCCAAGACTTCCTCCGCAGCATAGCGATTTTTCTGCAACTACTCCTTTTGGTTCGTTCAATTCGACACACGAACGAAGTATGATGCGTGGTTGCTCATAAATGGATGACCCTCTACCCAAATCGCAGGGGTCATGATATACGGCATTCAGGGCTTGTTTATGCAATGGCAGTTTTCCTTCCTTCATCCACATGGCAAAGAGTTGACTGTGATGATAAACAGGAATATCAAGCGAATACTCTTCGTTAAATACTTTGTAACAGATAGGGCATGATGTAACCAGCATTTCTGCATGGGACGAATGAATAAGTTCAATGTTTTTTTTCATCAGTATTTGAGCATCATCATATTTACCGGCAAGTTGTAAGGGGCGACCACAGCATATGGTGCCATTTTCATCCATAAAAAAATAATCTGCGTCCACTTGCTTAAATATGTTCTGCATGGCTTTTGGAATAGAAGGTGTCAGTTGCGACATGCAGCCTGCAAAATAAGCAATGCGGGTGGGTTTCTTTTCCAGTTCAATGGGTTGCAAGTATTCGTAGTGCTGATGTTTATGATTTAATTTTTCATTTCGTTTAACAAGTTTTAAATTGATAATGTTTATTCTTACCGGACAAGCCTGTTGGCAGCGTCCACACATAAGGCAATCGTATATAGCAGGTTTTAACAGTTTTCCATGACGTATTTTCTGAAACATATAGGCTGGCACCATACCATTTCTTCCCGTAATGGATTGAACTTGACAGACATCGATGCATATACCGCAACTGGAACATGAAAATATTTCAAATTGTGAATATCCAGATATAACATTTTTAGTATAAATGCCCGATTGCCTTAATGCGATTAATACCATTTCGGTAGGGATATGCATGTAACGGCTAAAAGGTAAAAATGCAAAAAACACCAACAGGTCTATGGAATAAAGCCACCACACCGGATATTCAATATGATGCAATGGGAGTAATATAGCCAATCCATTGCCAATACTATTCGTCATAAATCCTCCATTATGATATATGCCTGCTGTAGTACTTTCTGCCAACAACCGTATAGGAAAAATAAGCCAAAGACTGTACAATGCCATTTTATCTGTCCAGAACAAACGGGTAGTTCGTTTCATCCCCATCAATCGGGAATAAAAACGTTTTATGATGGCGAGCAACACTCCCGATAAAACATACAACAATAAAAAATCCATCAGGAATGAAAAAAAATCTCTGTATGCAAAATCTGACAAATCGTGATGAAAGTATTTAAAAAAGATAGGTTCATATAAATTGTTAACTGTGCTGGTAGAGGCTAAATCGGCTTCTATGGCTCCAAACACTATTAATAAAAACCATCCAAAGGCTAAACTGCTGTGCATATATCCGAGTACAGGGTTTGTTTTAAAAATTCTAAGATGCAGTAAAACATCTGTAACTATATCCTTAATAAAGGTAAAGAATTTCAAAGAGAAAAAACTTTTTCGTATTTGCTTGCGCTGCGTACGTGATAACGATATTATCCATCGAGTATATTTTACCGTCAGCAAAATAATTAGCCCAACCAAACCGACAGAAAAAGGGATTACAAATACATCGAACTTCATAATGTTGAACTTTGCAAAAACGATAAAATATTTAAGATAACCCCGCGAGTATTAACGTTTTTAGGGCAAACCAACTGGCATTTACCGCACAGCATACATTGTGTAATTTCATTGGCAATATATACTTTTTCGCCACGACGAATGCTCAACATGATTTTATGAAAATCGAGCGATGAAAAAACGCCGGCAGAGCAAGTAGCGGTACATGCTCCACAGGCAATGCAAAGCGAAATAGAAGGTTCTACTCTCATAAGATAGTAGTATAATGCCCTGTCATTTTGGTCATAATCAATAACTCTGCTTTTATTAACAGTAAAGCCAAACTTATTCATGACCCATTACGATAAATTATTCAAATAATTAATTACTTGCAAGGCAGCAGCACGTGCATCGGCAAAGGTATCGTCAATACTTTTGGGTGATGAGGCTGCTCCTGCTACAAAAACGCCTTTTTGAGAAGTAATATTGGTTTGCGTATGTTCATCTACCGTAGCAATAAAACGGCTGCTATTGGTATCAAGGTGAAGCCTGTTTATCATATCGGATGTGCCATCCGAAGGTGTCATGCCCACCATTAATACTAATAAATCCATGGTCATTTTCATAGGACGTCCCAGCAAGGTGTCTTCTACTTTTACTATTATTTTTCCGTCTTTGGTTTCAGCGGCTTCCGATAAACGTCCACGAATAAATGTTACACCATATTTCTCCTGCGATTCATTGTACAGTTCTTCAAACGATAAACCATACATGCGTAAATCCATGTAAAAACAGTATGCTTCGGAGAAAGGCAATTTTTGACGTACTTCAATTGCTTGTTTGACAGCAGTAACACAACATACTTTGGAACAATATATATTGTTTATTTTTCTATCACGAGACCCTACACAATGCACAAAACCTATACGCGAAGGTTCTTTTCCCTGCTTTGTCAAAATCGGTTTATTTTCTTTAAACCATTCTTCAAGTTCTACGGAAGTAATAACATTATCGTAAATTCCATATCCATATTCTTCTTTTAATGCAGCATTGAAAACGTCGTAGCCCGTGGTAATTAATAGGGCATGTACCTTTATTTTTTCATCATTGGACAAGGTAATTACAAATGTATCCTTCTCTTTTTTTATATCAATAACGGTTGTATTTAGTTTTACCTCCACTGCTGACGGAAGATTATTTTTCACAAAGTCCATTACTTCGCTTGATGGTCTTGTATTTGGAAAAAGTTTGTCCCATTGAGATACATGTCCACCCAGATGGTTTGTTTTCTCTATAAGTACTACTTTTTTGCCAAATTGAGAAAGACAGGATGCTGCTTCCATACCAGCAATTCCACCTCCTATAATGGCTGTCCATTCATTCATAGCATTAATAATTTAATAATTCAGGCTGTTCGGGTGCTTTGGTTCCTATATATTTTTCATCTTTGGAATATTCTATTCCCAATTTTTCCAATAAGGGTTCAACCGGAATTTGATGCATTTGTAATCCTATTTCCCATGGGTTGTATCCTAACAGCAAAGCAGTAATTTCTTCAAATGTCAACACAGGAATAGCCTTTCCGTCTTCGCCAAATACTTTGTGTTCCGATTCTGCGGCTACATATTGCCAACGGTCAAGAAAATAATTGCATCCGGGACAATTAGTAATAATTAAATCTACATCATAAGGTTGCATGGATTCAAATTTTTTTAATGAATGTGCATAACTGTATCCACGATTGGCTTTAACCAGATACTGTCGAAATCCAAATCCACAACAGTGACGACGTTCGGGATAATCTACGATATGTCCACCCCAATCGTCTATCAGTCCTGCCAATACATACGGATATTCTGCGCCACCAATGCCTTTGTGTGGAAATATTTTGGCATAGTGACAGCCAATATGTTCAACGACATTCAATGGTTTGCCTGTATGGGCATTGACAAGTTTATATTTTAGCATGGGAAGCAAGTCAAGCCTAAATTTATAAATGACATCGCTGGCATGAACCAGATTCTTGGGAAGTTCAAAAGTTCGTTTGGTGGACTTGTAAAGGTTCTCGCGTGTTTTTTCAAGTGTTTCAGGAAAATGTTCCCAAGTTTCAAGCATTTCTGAATAAATGCCAAAAGAGGTTACACAGGAACAAACAAAGTTTTCATACCCTGTTTCGTTCATGAGTGAAAATTGGCGTGCTACTACTGCCATAGTTGTTTCGAGCGGAACGATGGAAGAATGATATCCTATTCCGGTGCATGTAGTCTGTCGGGCATCATCGTAAATATCCTTGTGTAAATGATTTCTTAATATCTTTAAAAACATTTCTTCGGCACCAGGAAAAAAATTCTGACGGATACAACTTCTTGCATAGTAATACCGATTTTCAGCAATTTCTTTCTGATAGGTAGCCCATAATAGTTTTTTACCTTCTTGAATCATAACCCTTTATGTGAAAATTTGAAAATGTGAAAATGTGAAAATATGAAAATTTGGAAATGAGGAGATTTGGAAATGAGGAAATGTGAAAATGTGAAAATTTGGAAATGAGGAAATGTAATTTTGCTACAAATATCATTTTTTCTTTTCATACTTATGCTTTTTGGATGTAATAATTATTTTTGAAAGTATTTGTATAATTTCATGAATATCATCTAATAGTTTTTCGTTAAAAGGATAATTTGGGGATTGTTTACAAATCATTAACCAATATTCGGTTTCGTTTGCTTCTTTTGCAGCAATTTTCAATTTATGAATAAAATCTTCAATGCTTTCAGAATTTTGAGATTCTCTTATATTCGCTCCTATGGAAGTGCCACTTCTTAACAATTGCCTCGAAATAACATTTTTATTTCTCGCTTCAAGAAGTTCACAAAAACTAACAATTTTTAATGCTAACTGAAAAGATTTTTCAACGATAATATTTTCTTTAATTGTATTCATTTTCACATTTTCACATTTTTTTCATATACACAATAAAAATATTCATCTTTTTCTCCTTTAATAAAGTTCAGTTCAAGTTCCTTAGCCTTTTCGGCGGACTTACTTTCTATCCATTCAAAAAAATCAGTGCCGCCAGTTTGTTTAAAAATAGCATGCAGTTCATCCATTGATTCTGTTGGAATTTTTCTTAGCGAACCGCTGCCGTTTCCATGATAATTTGCTCCCACCTGTTTAGAAATTATTTCTATGTTTTCTTTTGCCCAATCCCATACGGGACCTTGTTCAGGAAACATAGTGGTATCGACTTTATCTATATAAATACAATAGCCGTCTTCAAGAATATGTTTACCAATAGTTCTAACGATTGCTACTTGCTGTCTGCCCATTTCTGATTCCGTAAAAAAACCTGTATCAATAGAAAGTTTTCTCAATGCCTGAATGATATATCCCGGAACATTTTCGCGTGGACAGCGTGTTTTGCACGATAGACATTCACCACACATCCAAATCACATCACTTTTTAAAAGTTTTTCTATTTCGTCATTCTGCTTGCGTTGCATCAAATCTACTATCGCCCTAGGGTCATATTCGTAATATTGTGCTGCCGGACATATTGCTGTACAAGTTCCACAATTTATACAGGCTTTCATACCTTCTATAAAACGTGTATCCTGCTTTAACTTTTCGATATAATTCATTCTTTATTCTATAAAATTTATATACTATTTAAAACCCCGCAAAGATAAAGTTTTTTACAATAATTATACATGAGAAAAATAAAAAGAAGAAAATAGTATAAGGGGAAATATGATTATCTCATTACTTGCGAAAACTCAATTGATAAAAATATTTTTTGCCACGAATAAAAAAATCAAGTACAATGCTATGCCTGTAAATAGTAGGAATATTGTTGACCACTGTTTTTGATAAATTTTCTTTTCGTTTTGGTTTAAATTTTTTTCTGTTTTTAATGAATTGTGCATGAGCACGAAGAACCGACATTGCATTTTGTCCTTCAAAACTGGCAATAAATTTTAAGAATGCAATAAAATCAAGAATATATCGGATAATAAAAATATAAAAAAGATGAGAGGGTTCATTTTTATACAATAGATATAAGTTGTTTCTAAAGTTTAAAAAAGTCTTGTGAGGATTGGTTTTATTCAGTGTTGCTCCACCCACATGATATACTTTTGATTCGGGAACATAAACAATAGAATAACCGCGTGCCCATATTCGCCAGCAAAGGTCTATTTCTTCCATGTGTGCAAAAAATTTGTTATCCATACCGCCCATTTCACGAAAGGTTTCGGTACGGATAAACATGCAAGCACCCGTTGCCCAGAAAATTTCGTCCACGGTATTATATTGTCCCTTATCTTCTTCAAAAACATTAAAAAACCTACCACGACAAAAAGGGAAACCATATCTGTCGATATAACCGCCGGCTGCACCCGCATACTCAAAATGGTCTTTCTGCTGATACGACAATATTTTTGGTTGACATGCTACTGTTTCGGGATGATGATTCATATAATCCATAAGCGGAATTAGCCAATTTTCGGTAACTTCCACATCGGAATTAAGCAATACTGCATATTCTTCGTATATATGCTCCATTGCCTTATTATAGCCATCGGCAAAACCGTAATTTTTATCTAATTGGATAATACGAACTGTTGGGAAATTTTTTTCGACATAACCGACCGAATCGTCATTACTGCCATTGTCGGCAAGATATACCGACACATCGGGAAGTTGTGAATGTTTCACTACCGATGGTAAAAACTTTGCCAGAATATCTTTACCATTCCAATTTAATATAATAACAGCAACGCTCAATACAAAAATGAAAATGCAAACCTACATATTTATTTGTAGTTTACAAAAAAGTAAGCATAATCATAGATTCTATAGAATGAATTATATTATTATAGTCGTCCCTTAAAAACTCATTTTAATCTTTTTTGTACTTTTCTTTTTTCCCGCAAAAAAGCAAAATTCCCAAAAGAAAAAACTCGTCTCGTCATTGCTAACGAGATGAAATTCTTCATATAAACATTGTGCGTAGGGAAAGTTCACCGGCGAGCCAGACATGGCGTGAAGGGCAAAATACTTAGAATATTCACGAAATTTTTGACTAAAAGTCTCGTCATTGCTGACGAGATGAAATTTTTCCTAAACACATAGTGCGTAGGGAAAGTTCACCGGCGAGCCAGACATGGCGTGTTACACTGAGCCTGTGTCCACTGAGTTTACCGAAGTGCCGAAGTGTGAAGGGCAAAATACTTAGAATATTCATGAAATTTTTGACTAAAAG
>Ga0302253_1000259_pt1 | contig 49240 bp, 43 predicted proteins | sample AAG_RA_Trp_MG_FD_193537 | JGI IMG/M metagenome (GOLD analysis project Ga0302253, IMG submission 193537) | Enriched activated sludge microbial communities from anaerobic digester in WTTP, New Holstein, Wisconsin, United States - AAG_RA_Trp | ecosystem: Engineered > Bioreactor > Anaerobic >...
TAAATGGTGGAGGCGGCGGGAGTCGAACCCGCGTCCGAAAATATTCCACTGCAGTTTCTACGTGCGTATCCTCTGATTTAATCTCGCCTTTCGAACCTCCCAGAGTCAGGATGTAAGAAAGGCCAGCCCGTAAGATTTCACCCCTCTACCCCCGGGCTTGGGTAAAGCGGCAATCCTGCCTGTTTGACGCCCTCATCCGACCCGACAGGCGAAACCGGGAGAACGTTAGCCGACTTACGCGGCTAAGGCGTAATCGTAGTTGTCTGCGATTATGTTTATCCTACCTGTTTAACGAGGCCTGTAGGAACCTCGGCACGCTTCTACAGCTTCAACTATCCCCGTCGAAACCGTGACGCCCCCAAATTGAGAAAGAATTTGAAATGTGAACGGAATATAGTGCCTCCCCGGGCGAAAGTCAAGCCACAGATGGGCTCATAGGCTTTTATATTGTCATTTCGAGGAACCTTAACGACGAGAATTCTCTCTGACCTACGTGGATCAAGATTTCTCCCTACAGTCGAAATGACAAAAATACAAGTTGAGACACCGTCTCTACGCTCGAAATGACAAAGACGAAAAAAATACAGAATTTTTTTAAGATAGGGTGTTAACCCCGGCCACGGAAATGCCGCTCAATCTCACGCTCGTCTTCCCGGCGTTTGAGGTCCTCACGTTTATCATGAAGTTTCTTCCCCCGACCCAGGCCGATCTCGACCTTGATCTTCCCGTTTTTGAAGTACAGCTTGGTCGGGATCAGGGAAAAGCCCTTCTCCTGCGTCCGGCCATACAGGCGTTTTATCTCCCGCTTGTGGAGCAGCAGCTTCCGCGTCCGGAGCGGTTCGTGGTTGTAGCGGTTCCCATGGGTGTAGGGGCTGATGTGGAGATCGTGGAGAAACACCTCCTCATTTTGAACCTGGGCGTAGCTGTCTTTCAGGTTGGCCCGGCCATCGCGCAGAGACTTCACCTCCGTACCGACGAGGACGATCCCTGCCTCGAAGGTATCGGAGATTTCGTAATTGATCCGCGCCATTTTGTTCTGGGCGATGATCTTGATGGGTGAATCTTTTTTCGTCACGTGCCCTCTTCCCGGTACTGCTAACTTGCCGTCTTGACATACTTTTTCGGAAGATAATCCACTTTGACGTGGGTCATCGCCCGGAGAATGTTGTCCCGAACCTTCCGGTTATCCTTTTCCATTTCATTCAGCAGGTTTTTCACGTAAAGCCGTTTGGAATCGTCACTCGATGGACAGGGGTTTTTAAGAATGGGTAACCCCCTTTCCGCGGCGTATTTCCTGATCAAACCCTCCCGGAGGTAACTGAGCGGCCGGATGATATGCATTTTCCCTCCGAAGATGGACTGAACGGGCATCATGGTGCTGATCTCCCGGCCGTAAAACAGGTTGATCAAAAGCGTCTCGATCATGTCGTCCCGATGGTGGGCCAAGGCGATTTTATTGCACCCCTTTTCTGCGGCGATTTCAAAGATGCGCTTCCGCCGCAGGCGTGAACAGAGAAAACAGGGGTTCTTCCGGTTGTAATCACTGTGAGACAGGGGGCCGATGTCGCTTTTCTCGATGGCGTGGGCATAGCCTCCCGCTTCAAAATGCCTCTTTAGGGTGTCATGGCCCCAATGGGAGGGATCGAAACCCATGTCGATGTGCACCGCCGTCAGCGAAAAAGCGGGCACGAAGAGCATCGGCGTGTTCAGCAGGTCCAGCAGGACCATGCTGTCCTTTCCGCCGGAAACGCCTACAAGGACATGGTCTCCCTCTTCGATCATGCTATATTCGATAATGGCTTTTTCCAGCCATTTTTTCAGGTGTAAATATCGTTTTGTTCTTACCGGTTGCTCCATTTATTCGACTCCCATTCCAGGCCGCCCATCCTATCCGAGAACGCCCTTTATGGCAAGTCTCTTTACCGGGACCGGATTCGTTATCCTTATAATTTATGTGCTTTGTCACAGCGCCAATCGACCCGGCCTTCCATTGCAGGACGACGGTCCTGAAAATGGCGTCCGGAGCAGATTACGGTGACATCATTACAAAAAAGGTCATCTCACGCGAATGCGATAAATCTTGACATACAAAAGTGTCTTAAATTAAAGATTTATTCCTGCGGTCGAAATGACAAAAATACCGATTGCAACACAGCTTTTATGGCCGAGACGACCGGAAGCGGTTCCGTTCAGACTTGAATCGGGATTGCGCCCGGCATGATCCATGGAAATCATCATGATGAAGCACAGAGATGCTTATATGTCTGATGTGTCGGGGACATGGGGGGGAGAAAACAGACAATATATGAATAAGATTAAGGTGTTTTCTTTGCCCATAATTTCCTCGAGTGTGGTATAGTGTGCACAACGAATAACAGCTCCTGTTGAGTAATAAAAGAACTGCGGAAAGGATGTATCATGACTCATAAAAAAATCTATATCACGACTTTCGATCTGGACCGGCTGACCGATTTAATCGAAGCATACCGTCATTCGGCACACCAGAAGAAAATACCCATTGAAATTCTGGAAAAAGAGCTTGAGCGTGCGGAAATTGTCGATCCCAAGAAGGTACCCGCAGACGTCATAACAATGAATTCAACCGCTTATCTGAAGGATCTGAATACGGGAGAGGAAATCATTTGGACCCTTGTCTTTCCGAAGGATGCAAACGCGGAAGATCATCGCATTTCTGTCATGGCGCCTATCGGCATGGCTCTGCTTGGCTATCGCGTTGGCGATGTCATCGAATGGGATGTGCCCGGAGGAACGAGAAGGCTTAAGGTCATCCAGACGCTCTATCAGCCGGAAGCCTCCGGACACTATGATATCTGAACCCCTGCGGCGTGCCGTGCGCAATACGATCCGCTCATTGCTTGCCTGTTGCAGATAATTTGCAGCGTTGACCTGCAAGATGGGGTTTCGTCATTCCCGGGACGCAAAGGATATGGGCTTGTTTTTTTCAGCCTGTCTGTTATAGATACTGCAAAATACACCAACGTGGAGGCTGCCATGACCGAAATAACCCATGTACACGCAAGAGAAATCATCGATTCCCGGGGAAACCCTACCGTTGAGGCCGAAGTCACCTTGGCTTCCGGCGTTACCGGCCGGGCGGCGGTCCCGTCGGGCGCATCCACAGGAGAACATGAAATGTTGGAACTGCGGGACGGAGACCCGAAGCGCTACCTCGGCAAGGGCGTCCAGAAAGCCGTCCACAACGTCACCCATGTGATCGGTCCAAAGATCACCGGCATGTGCTGCACGCACCAACGGGCCATCGACTATACGATGATCGCCCTTGACGGAACGGAGAACAAGAGTTCCCTCGGCGCCAATGCGATTCTGGGCGTCTCCATGGCCTGCGCCTGCGCCGCCGCCGCCGTGCACGACATGCCCCTTTACCGTTACCTGGGCGGCGTCATTGCCAAGGACCTGCCCGTACCGATGGCGAATATCTTAAACGGCGGTCAGCACGCCGACAACAACGTCGATATTCAGGAATTCATGATCATGCCGGTCGGGGCCAAAAGCTTCCGGGACGGTCTGCGCATGATCGCCGAAACCTTTCATAATCTGAAGGCGGTCCTCAAAAGCAAGGGTTACAACACGTCCGTCGGCGATGAAGGCGGCTTTGCCCCGAATCTGAAATCAAATGGGGAGGCCCTCGACCTGATTTGCACGGCCATTCAGAAAGCCGGTTATGCCCTGGGCGAAGATATCGGCATCGCCCTCGACGCCGCCGCGAGTTCCTTCTACCAGGACGGCAAGTATACCCTCGCTGCGGAAAAGAAACCCAAAAAGAATGCCAGGGAACTCGTTTCCTTCTATGAAAATCTTGTTGCCAACTATCCCATCCTTTCCATCGAGGACGGTCTGGACGAAAACGACTGGGACGGCTGGAAACATATGACCGAAGTCCTGGGTTCCAGAATTCAGATTGTGGGAGACGATCTGTTCGTCACGAACAAGCTGCGGCTGGAACGGGGCATCACCAACGGCGTGGCCAACTCGATTCTGATTAAACTGAACCAGATCGGCACGCTAACGGAAACCCTGGAAACGATCCAGATTGCCAAAGAAGCAGGTTATACAACCGTAATTTCTCACCGGTCGGGTGAAACGGAAGACACCTTCATGGCCGATGTCGCCGTGGCGGCCAACTGCGGCCAGATCAAAACGGGATCGCTCTCCCGGAGCGAACGTCTGGCGAAGTACAACCGGCTGCTCCGGATTGAAGAAGAAATGGGCGATTATGCCGTGTACCGTGGCCGTGGGGCGTTTTTGCTTCCCGATGAAGCCATGAACCTGACAGCTAAGCGTTAATCAATAGAGGTAGCGGAAAATGCGGCGGCGAATATCATCCAGTATCTCCGGTGAACCACATACCTGGTAAATCTTGCGGGTCTCCTTTTCCATCGGGGAAATGAGACCCGCTTCCGTTAGAAACCTAAGCGCCCCCTGAAAATTTTGCTGCGACAGGGATTCATAGCGGCGAATCTCTCCGTCCTTATAAAACTTCAGCCCCAGGCGGCGGATTTCCCGCAGCCAGTCTTTTTCCTCCCGTCCCTGATGCTCGATCAGGGAAATGCTTCGCGTCACGAGCCAGTAGGATTCCAGGTGCGTCTGCAACAAACCGGCAAACGTCTTCAGGACTTCCTTGCCGCCGTTGATGAGGCGGACCGGAACCGGTGTCGTCCCGTCCTCTTCATAGTCCACGTAGCCACGGGTTTGAAGATAGGCGAGACTTTGCCGTATTTCATCAGCGTCCGACCGTTCGTCGTCGAAAATGAACTCGTGACGGAAGAGTTTCTTCAGAAATGCGTAATCACCGGATAGGGTCGCAAAAGTAATACTGTTATCGCTGGTGGTGAAGGCGGACAACCCGACAAAGGCAACAGGGAGGAAATAATGGACGATCATATTCTTGTAATAATCCATGCTCAGACGCTTTTCCGCCTGAAGGGTGTAGATCGCCTCGTTCTGTGCCGCCGCACCCTGCCCTGCACCGTCCACCGCGATCATCTCTTCCCTGACGAAAAGCGCCACAGCCTTGTCCATGGCCTGATATTCCCGTTCAAACGTCACGGAAAAGGGCGCCTGACAATAGGTCAGGTAATCCTGGAAGACATCCAGGGTGAATTGCCAGCGATCATGTCGGATACCCTTCCGATCATGGGCTAAGAAGGCGGCGGCGGCCAACGCACTGGGAGTCACCACGGAAACCCGGTTGATCGCCAGGGCGATCTCGTAACTGATCTTACGATACAGCGCCTGACGCTCACGGTCATCCAGCGCATCCAGGGCAAGACCCTGTTTCTCCATGTATTCTTTGAAGAGAATCGGTTCACCCACGTTCACATAGACATGGCCGTAGCGCTTTTTCACAACCTTGCGGCTCCGGATCACATCGGAGGCCTTTTCATTGGTTTTGCTCGCACCTTCCAGTTCCTTGATGTAGGATTTTTCCTCGATCACACGGTCATAACCGATATAGACGGGGATAATCCCCAGGTTGCCTTCGCCCTTTTGCTGGTAAGCCTTAAGAATCATCGAAAGCAATCCGAACTTGGGCATAACCATCTTCCCTGTACGACTCCGTCCGCCCTCGATGAAAAATTCGATGGGCATCCTTTCATTCAGCATGGCTTTCACATAGCGGGAAAATACCTCACTGTAGAGATCAAGCCCCTTGAAGGACCGGCGGATGAAAAACGCCCCGGATTTCCTGAAGATATAGCCGATAGGCCAGAACGAGAGATTGATCCCGGCGGCGACGAAGGGTAACTGAATGTTCTCCTTATAAAAAACATAGGATAAAAGCAGGTAGTCAATGTGGCTACGATGGCAGGGGACGACCACAAGGGGCATTTCCTTGGAAATATTCCGAACCCGGGCCATGCCTTTACGGTCGATGATCACCCCGTCGTAGATGTTCTTCCAAAGCCAGGTCAGGACCTTGTCCCAGAACTCGACAATGACTTCACTGTAATCGGCGGCAATTTCGTTAAGGTAACGCCTCGATTCCTTCAAAAGAACAGGTAGCGGCTTCTTTTCTTTCCCCTCCACCTGGCGCAGATAATCGTTGAAATCCTGATCCTGCAGAATCATATCGATGAATTCCGGGCGGGACTTGAGCACGGGGCCGATCGTCGTTTCCCGTTCCTCATCGATCCGATCGATCAGGTCCCCCCGGAGACGGACCAGGCGTGCTTCCCGGGTCATCCCCCTGTGCTCCGACAGATAGGTCTGTAGATTCACAGATTCGGCGGCAATGACCGAAACCTTGTCGGCATAGCGCAGCAGGGTGATCAAGCGACGGATGGGACCGACATCGTCGTGTTGACCGAAAAGAATGTTGTAGAGGCTTTCATCCTGGATGTCCCTGCGCCGGCCGTAAGAAATCAGCAGCGGAACCAGTAAAACGGGACGGGGCGACTTTTCCTGCAGTTGGATCAGTTCCTGGAGCGCCGTTTCCACGGCCGGGTCATTGACTAGACGGGAACTGCCAAGATGGACCACGGCGTTTTCGCGTGTCAGGAAGTCCATATCAACGGTCGTTTCCGGCTTAGTCGTGACGTTGCGAATGGCGTCGGGAAGATCGGTCAGAGCGGGATCTTCGCCCAGAGACCACAGGGGCACAGGAAGCCCCTGGAGAAGGGTGATTTCCTTAAGCAGCAGACTGTTCAGTCGGCTCTTGTTCTTCAGCGCATAGACGACAATCCCCTGGGAAGCGAGATGCCGGATTGCCTGCGCCTGCTCTTCCATAAACCGGACCCGGCGGGAGATGTTTTTAACAAATCCGTCTCCGAAAGCGGCAATGTTCGGCTTGATGATCTTTTCCTGGTGATTTCCGTTTTCGGTGTGCTGGAACGGCTGAACGGACAGGTGCATCATTCCTCTCGACAACCCGCATCACGCACGGGGCGGACGTTTCACACTAAATTAATCCGATACAGATTACGCAGCGGAAAATTCCCCGGGAAATCTTTCCCTCATGGTCTGTTCGACATACTCCCGGACTTCAACGGCTGATGAAAAAGTCATAACCCGCTGCAGCAACGCCTTGGACTCCTGAACGGTCGTCTCTCGGATGATTTTTTTTACCCGGGGGATAAGCGTGGGATTCATACTCAGTTCATCCAGCTCCAAACCCAGCAGGATCATGCCGTAGAGAGGTTCACCGGCCATTTCACCGCACATGGCGACGTGAATACCGGCGTTATGGCCCGCATCGACGGTTTGCCGGATCATGCGCAGCACCGCCGGGTGCAGGGGTTCGTAAAGATAGGTTACCCGCTCGTTGATCCGGTCGATAGCCAGGACATACTGGATCAGGTCGTTGGTCCCGATGCTGAAGAAATCGACTTCTTTGGCCAGTGCGTCGGCAATGATCACCGCTGAAGGAACCTCAATCATGACTCCGATCTGCATATCCTCACCAAAAGGAATGCCCTGAGCCTGAAGATCGGCTTTGACGTCATTATATATTCGTTTTGCCTGAAGAATTTCTTCCAGACCCGAGATCATGGGGAAAAGAATCTTGACCTTGCCGTAGGCGCTCGCCCGGATGATGGCGCGTATCTGGGTTTTGAACATTTCGATTTCTTTAAGACAGAAACGGATCGCCCGCAGCCCCATCTGCGGGTTCATTTCCTTGGCCAGCTTAGGACGGGAGAAAAATTTGTCGCCACCCAGATCGAAGGTGCGGATCGTGGACCAGCCGATCCCCTGGGACTCAACCACCTGACGGTAGATCTGGAAGTGGTCCTCTTCCGTAGGCAACTGTTCCCGGTTGAGATAGATGAATTCCGTTCGGTAGAGACCGATCCCTTCCGCCCCGTGCGATACCGCCGAGGGGATTTCTTCGACAAACTCGATATTGCCGCCGATTTCGATCCGCTTGTGGTCTTTCGTTATGGCGGGCAATTTCGCAAACTGGAGGAAATCCTCGCGCAGGTCAAGAAAATGCCGGCGTTTTTCCTCGTAACGATTCAGGATCTCCGGATCGGGATGAACGATCACCAAGCCCGTAGCGCCGTCGATAATCACATCATCGTTGGTTCGAACGACTTTCGTGATGTACTCGAGACCGACAACGGCCGGAATCTCTATCGACTGCGCGACAATCGCCGTGTGGGATGTTCGGCCGCCGATATCCGTGGCAAATCCCAGTACTTTGTGAAACATCATCTGAGCTGTATCGGCCGGGGAAAGATCGGAAGCAATTACGATGACGCCTTCACCGATATCGGTCATGACTTCTTTTTTGCCACCCGATAGATTGCGGATTACCCGACGGCCCACATACTGAATGTCATAGTAACGGCCCCGGAGGTATTCGTCTTCGACCTTATCAAAAAGTTTCTTGTAATGATCGATCGTCATGCTGAGTGCCCATTCGGCATTGACCTTTTTGTCGTGGATATTATCGATCGTATGTTTCACAAACATTTTATCCCGCAGGATCATGATGTGAACATCGATAATGATCGACGGTTCCTCGCCACCGGCCTCTCTCAGTTTATTCTTGATGACTTCCAGCTGTTTTTCCGATTCGTCCAGGGCGATCATCAGGCGATCGATTTCTTGCTGAACGAGCGATTCGTCCTCGAGTTTATAGAATTTGATCTGGGCATCGAACTGATTGAAGATATAAGCTTTCCCGATGACGATACCAGGGGATACCCCCAACCCCTTCAAGACAAGCGTACGTTTTACAGAATCATCTTCGAGAATCATTAATCTTCTCCGAATTTGTCCTCGATCAATTTGCGCAGATTCTCCATGGCCTGGTCCGCATCCGGGCCCTCAGCCTTGATGGAAACGATACTGCCCTTGGGGCATGCCAAGTTCAAAATGCCGAGGAGGCTCTTGCCGTTGACCTCAATGCCATCCCGCTCTAAAAAAATGTCAGCCTCGAAAGCGGCGGCGACGTTGACGATTTTTGCGGCCGCCCGGGCATGAAGACCGAGTTTATTTCGAATTTCATAGCTTTTAATGATCAGCATAAGAACCAGGAACCGAGCAGCATGAGCAAAGCATAACCATAAAAAAGAGCCGTCTGGGGTATCCCGGCCTTAATCAGTCGATAAGATAAAAGGACCGTCAGCAATCCTGCCAAACTCAAAGCGATGTTTTCGGGAAAACGGAGCTTTAAATCCGCCCCAAAAGAAAACAGGACATATGCCGCCAGTAAGCCCATCACAGCCAGCGCCATGGAGCGGATGACCGCAGTCAACCGCGGAAGGTTCAAGGCAGCAATATACCGGAAGGCCCCGTTTCCCTCTCGCAGGCCCACCAGAAAACCCTTCACCCTGATCCACAGATGGATTGGATTGAAAAGCAGCAGATAGACAACCGGCGCAAACGCGAAACCCATGAAAACCAGCAAAACCGAAACGGTCGAGCAGAAGGGTTTCAGGGCGCCGCCGAACAGAGGATCGCCCATGGCCGCATAGGGAGCCATGAAGGTGTTTTTCTGGCGCTCCGCCGTTTCCCCTTCCCTGCCTCCGGTCCGCAGCTCTTCCCTAACCACGGAACCGATGATCGCTCCCGACAAATAAGGATGGGTATTGAACAACTGGAGGTGTCGTTTGAGAAAGGCGATTTCTTCCTCAGGCGCCGGATGGAGTTGTTTTAAAACAGGGAGCAGGGAAAAACAAAAGCCCAAATTTTGCATCCGTGGAAAGTTCAGGAACGAATGGATAAAAAGGCTCCTTATGAATATGTTGACCAGCAGTTTTGTTGTCATTTCCGCTTACTCCACCCGGGGTTTGCCTAACATGAAACCCCGGTGAAGTCAATTCATTCCCCCCGCCGAAATAGAAAAGTCTTGGCGCTAAATGGACAGTCAAAACTGGAAATGAGACTCGATGATACGATCCTCTGAAAAATCAATCAGCCGGAGGTATTCAGGCGTGGCATCGGCTAAAGCGTCCCGGGGCAACAGACCGATCAACTCGGAATGAAGTATAGAAACGCCGCGGGTACGAGCCATTTTCTCAATCGAATCGAACACGGTACGGAGCGACGTCTTGCGATAATCGGTCAAATTCATCGAGACCTGAATCTTGTTCCTGCCGGCGAGGAACAGACCGATGGCCTTGACGCAGGGAAATCCACCGCTCGATTCCCGAACGGCGCAGGCGATTTCCCGGGCCAGACTCAAATCCGTGCTGTCCAGATTGACATTAAAGGCTACCAGTGGGATTCTCGCGCCCACCGCCGTCGCCCCCCAGTGTTCATTAAAAACCGCATCACCGGCATCCGGATACCACTGCGGGTCTTTCAGCCTGGCCGTCAGACCTTCATAGCCCCCCCGCCGGACATCGGGCAGTTGCCGACGCTCCGGTTTCAGGGCGGCCTCGCCGTAAAAGTAAACGGGGACGCCGGTTCGCTTCGCGAATTCATGTCCAAAGCAATGGGCTGCTGTAACGGCCTCGGCCATGGTCGCTTCGCCCAGTGGAATGAATGGGACCACGTCAACCGCCCCGATGCGGGGGTGAATCCCCTCGTGGCGGCGCATGTCGATCCGCCGAAGGGCCTCTTCAGCAACGGCCATGGCCCCTTCAACGATCCCCTCGGAAGGCGCGATAAGCGTAAGAACACAGCGGTTGTGATCGGCGTCGGCACTTGCATCCAAGAGCCGGACGCCATCTATCTTCTGTACCGCCTGCCTCAAGGCTTCGACTGTCTGCTGATTTCTGCCCTCGCTGAAATTTGGAACACACTCGATAAGTTTCATGGGGTTGGTTATACCTGATAAAGCCGCATCGACGGTAACTCCAGGCAGGTCAGGCGACCGCCGTAAACGGCGCCCGTATCGATGCCTACCTTTTTCGCACCGTAAAACGGGGTGGTTTTCGAAAGTGGTGTATGTCCAAAAATCACGGTTTTGCCGAAATCATAATCGCTTTTAATAAAATCAAAGCGAATCCACAGGAGATCGTCAAGACTTTGCTCGGAAAGAGGAATGCCCGGGCGCAATCCGGCATGGACCAGGATAAAGTCGTCCTTTTCATAATAGGGCCGCAGGTTTTGAAAAAAAGCAAAATGCCCGGGCGACAGATCGGCCGGTGACACATCTTTGCGGCCGTGCAACCCATAGGAGACCAGGGTCTCCAGTCCGCCGTTATAGAGGAACATCTCCGCGTTGCGCCCCTCCAGAAAATCCAGGAACATCTGTTCGTGATTGCCCATCAGAAAAACCGTTTCACACAGATCTTCCTGAAGACAACGCACATAATCGACGACGCCGCGCGAGTCGAACCCCCGGTCAATGTAATCACCGATAAAAACGAGCCGATCCTTCCCCTTCCGGATCGGCAACATCGCGATGAGCTGCCGAAGATGATCCAGGCAGCCATGGATATCTCCCACCGCGAAGATTCTCTCGTCAGTCCGATCCGACGTCATGCTGAGACAGGCCTATCCGCCCTGTTCAAAAAGGGCGTCAATGAATTCTTCGCTGTTGAAGCGGCGGAGATCGTCGATCCCCTCTCCGATACCGATGTAACGGATCGGGAGTTTGAGTTCATGGGCGATCCGAATGATGACACCTCCCTTGGACGTCCCGTCCAGCTTCGTCAGCACCAGTCCCGTCACCCCGATTTCTTCCGTGAACATTTTTGCCTGGGTCACCGCGTTCTGACCCGTGGTCGCATCCAGAACCAGAAGCACTTCGTGGGGCGCACCGGGCAATTCCCGCGCCAGAATCCGCTTCATTTTCTTCAGCTCTTCCATCAGATTGACTTTGGTATGCAGCCTTCCTGCGGTGTCGATAATGATCACGTTCGCCCTCCCCGCCTGGGCGGCGTGGACGGCGTCAAAAACCACCGCCGCGGGATCGGAATCCATTTTCTGTTTGATGATGGGCACATCGGCCCGCTCGCTCCAGATCTCCAGCTGCTCAATCGCCGCCGCGCGGAATGTGTCCGCTGCGGCGATCATGACCGGCATGCCCTTGTTTTTAAACCGCATCGCCAGTTTACCGATTGTTGTTGTCTTCCCCGTGCCGTTCACACCAACGACCATCATCACGAACAGTTTGTCCTTGGGGATCAACAGGGGCGCTTCGCTCTTTTTGAGAATATCCCCCATCGTATCTTTCAGGACCTGACGCAGCAGATCGGCCTTGGACAGATCCTTGCGCTTCACCTCGTCCTTCATCCGCTCGATCAGTTCGTAGGTAAAAGCCGGCCCGACATCGGCCGCTATGAGTACCTCCTCCAATTCCTCAAACAGCTCGGGACTGATCTTCTTTTCACCCAAAATGACCTCGTCCACATTCTTCAAAAGAAATTTCCGTGTTTTGGACAGGCCGTCTTTTAAACGATCAAAGAAACCTTTGTTATCATTACCGAAAAAACCCATATCCACTCCTTATGGTGATTTCACCAGCCGTTTTATAAGCATGTTTGGCACAAGTTGTAAAGAGAGGATTGCTGATCAGTTGAGGTTGACGGAAATGAGATTCGAGATACCCTGCTTTTGCATCGTGACGCCAAAAAGACTGTCAGCCACTTCCATGGTCCGTTTGTTGTGGGTCACCATCATGACCTGGGAACGGAGTGCGACGTCTTTGATCAAGCGGTTGAAAAGGTTGACGTTGGCGTCGTCGAGGGCGGCGTCCACCTCGTCCAGAATGAGAAATGGAGTCGGCCGGTAGAGCAAAAGGGCAAAAATGAGGGAAATGGCCGCAAGAGTCTTTTCTCCGCCGGAGAGAAGGCTGACGCTTTGGGCCTTCTTGCCTGGAATCTGGATATCGATATCGACGCCGGTTTCCAGCAGATCCTTTTCATCGGTCAGCATCAATTCGCCCCGTCCACCCGGAAAGATCTGGGTAAATACGAGGCGAAAGCATTCGTTGACCGCGTTGAAGGTCTCCGCAAAACGCTGCCGGGAAATCTGATTGATCCGGGCGATGGTCTTCTGGAGGCTCTCCAGCGAGGCGACAAGATCCGCCGACTGGCGGGACAGAAATTCGTACCGTTCCTTGATCTCCTCGTACTCCGTCAACGCCAGGAGATTGACTTCCCCAAAGGCGTCGACGCTTTCCCGGTCTTTCTTCAGCTTCGCCGTCAACGAGGCGATTTCCGATTCAGCCAGCGGCTGAAATGACTCCCGGTAGGTCTCAAGATCCACCTGATACCTTGCCTCGATGTTTTGCTGCAGATGCTCCCGGTTCAGGCGGATTTCCTGGAGTTCCAGATCGGCTTCACGCATCACCTTTTCCACTTCCGCGAGCTGTTTTTTAATGCCTTCCGCCTCCGCTTCCTGCTTACGCAGAAAGGCCTCGCGCTCCCGCAGGGCTTCCTGCCGGGTATTCAGGGCTTTTTCCAGTTCCTCCTGTTCAAGATAAAGCGCCTTGACGGTGTTTTCCTCTTCCAGAATCCGGTTTCGGGTATCTTCGAGTTGTTCAGCAGCTCCGGCCACGTCGTTTTTCTTCGTTTCGATTTCCGCTGCCAGGGTTTCCTGGTCACGCTTGAGTCTGCCCAGGGTGCGGACATCCCCGTCCTGTTTTTCCCTGATCGAGGCCAGATCAATGCGTTCCCGGGTCAGGGCTTCTTCGTTCAGTTCGAGTTCCTGTTTTACACCATCCCAGCGCCCTTGCAGATCGCTCATCTCCGCTTTGATGAAAGACTCGTGTTTTTCCTGAGCCGCCAACGCCTGTTGCGCTTCCGCCCATTCCGTCTCGCCCCGGGAGCGTTCGCTTGCACATTGCTCGATATTGAAATGGAGCGCTTTGATACGCTGTTCGATCAGATCCCGGTCGGCCTGATACCGCTCGATGTCCTTGTTCCGACCCTGAATGCGGACGGCGGTACGCTGGATCTCCGCCCGGAGATTTTCCAGGTCTTCCTCCCATTCGACAATCGCGCGCTGGGTTTGTTTCCGTGTGTCTTTTTCCTCTTCCAGACGTTGGGATAGAATCGTCAATTCCTTTTCCAGTTCGGTCATTTCACGCTTGTTCCGCAGGAGGCTTAACTCTTCTTCTCGCTCCCCCTTGCCACCCGTCAAAACACCCTGGGGATGGATAATATCGCCTTCGGGGGTCACAAACGTGCCCTTGAAACCGTTTTTCTGCCAGAGCTGGATACCGTGGGACAGGTCAGGTATCATCAGGACGTCGCCGAAAAGAAACTCGGCAATTCCCTTGAACTGATCTTCGACTTCAACCTTTTCGATCAGCCGAACGGCATGACGCAAATGATCCGCTTCGTAATGACCGTTGCCGTGATGCCGGAGTTCCATAGGCACGAAACTGCCCCGCCCCAGACCGGCCGTCTTCAGATAGTCGATGGCTTTGACGCCGTCTTCCTGACTCTTCACCACCACATACTGGAGCTTGTCGCCCAGGACGGCCTCGACCGCGGTTTCGTAGTCCCGGGGCACGCTAATGTGGTCGGCAATCAGTCCGATAAAATGATCTTGCCGCAGACCGTCTTTTTTCTCCTCGGTCCTGGCGGTCATGATTGTCTTGACGGCCTGATTACACCAGGCATAACCCTTCTGAAACTCCTGCAACGATGCCAGTCGGGCCGACTTGCGGCTTACATCTTCGGTAAGTGTCGCAATGGTTTCCCCGATTTCCTTGAGTTCATCCTTGTTCCGTGCCAATTCATCGACGGCCTGACCTTTCCGGGCATGAAGCGCTTCCTGTTTTTCTGCATCGGCTCCGGCTTCAACCATGAGCCGCGCCAGATTTTTGGCAATCTCGGCGAGACGTTTCTGCTGTTCCTCTAATTCACGCTTTTCCCGGGCTTCACGCCGCTGGATTTCTTCAAAGACACGCCCCAGCGTGGTGATCAGGTTCTTTAATTTGCTTATTTCTGTAATGGTTTCATAATATTGTTTTTTTCTGGCGTCCAGGGTCTCCTGCAGGGTTCGGTTCTGGATTTTCGCTTCGTCGGTCTGCGCCTGCTGTCTCTGGAGACGTCGCTCCACCTCAGAAATTTTCCGTTCGCCCTCCGACAACTGGTCCTGCAGGAGGGCCGTCTCAGAATAAGCATCCTGGATTCTCTGGGTCAGGTTTTCCAGATCGGTCTGGTTCTTCTCCTTTCGCTTCTGCAGATCCTCCACCCTGCCCCGGAAGAACCGTACCCCCTGCTCCTTGACGTTCACGGCATTTTTGACCTGATAGTATTCTTCCTGTGCTTTGGAAAGCAGATCCGTCAGTTCACCGATCGCCAGGCGCGTCTCCTCCAGACGGGACTGAACTGCGGACAGCGCGGTGCGGGTGGACTCCTCCTGACGGCTCAAGACATCACGGCCCCGCACCTTCTCTTCGCATATCTGGGCCAACCCGGCATCGGTCTGCAGGGTCAACTGGATTTCCGCCTCTCTGATGCCTTTTTTGAGCGTCTTATATTGCTCGGCCCGTTTTGCCTGCCGGGAAACGGCATTAAGCTGTCCTTTCACTTCCCGGATAATATCCTGAATCCGCTGCAAGTTCTGGTCGGTGTTTTCCATTTTACGCATGGCGGATTCTTTTCGGCTTTTGTATTTGGAGATGCCCGCGGCCTCCTCGATAAAAAGGCGCCGATCCTCCGGTTTGGCCTCGACCAGTTGAAAAACGCTGTTCTGTTCGATAATGGAATAGGTTCTCGCACCGACACCGGTGCCCATGAAGAATTCCTTAATATCCAGCAGCCTGCACACGGCGCCGTTCATGCTGTATTCGCTTTCACCGTCCCGATAAATTTTACGGGAGATCAACAGTTCGGATAACTCGGTATAGTCTCCCGGAAACGGCTGGTCCGAAGCTTCAAGCAGCATGGATACCTCGGCAAAGCCGACCGGCTGGGATTCGGCGGACCCGTTGAAGATGACATCGTCCATGGATTTTCCACGCAGGGCCTTAACCCGCTGCTCACCAAGAACCCAGCGAATGGCATCGACCACATTGCTCTTCCCGCAACCGTTGGGTCCCACAATGGCTGTAATGCCCTCGGAAAAGTTCAGGACCACTTTATCCCGGAAAGATTTGAACCCGGCAATCTCAATCCGCTTTAATCTCATAGGTATACCTGATCCCCATTTTAAGGCTTGCAAAATCTAGCAGAATAATGCTGTGATGTAAAGTAAAAATACTACGGAATGTGTTCAGCATTAACGGACGGCACAATATATTGTGTTTATGCTTTTTCAATGTCCGCAAGATTTGACCAAATCGGTGAAGGATGTAACTGATGGATAATTGGGAAGTTGTTCATTTTTCAGCGGGTCTGCTGCAGGCCAATATAATCAAGGGACGTCTGGAAACGGAAGGCATCACCACAAGACTTTCTTACGAGGCAGCGGGAGAAATTTATGCAATCACCGTGGACGGGCTTGGCGAAGTGCGCATCCTGGTTCCACAAGATCAAGCGCCCCGTGCCAGAGAAATTCTCAAGCAGACCTTTCGTGAAGAGGATCTGGATTGGGAAGTCGAGTAAATCCTCCGGACCGCTCACGAAAATATGCCGGCCATGGGGGTTTGACAATGTGGACAAGCTCCCTGTTGCAACAGATTCTCCCGGATGAAAAAGCCCACCCGGTCGATCAAGGGTTGCCCGCAATGGTGGCAAAATGTCTTTTCCCCGACATCGCCGGGAACGTTTCCACTGTATACATAGCGGAGTCCGGCTTCCTTACCCGATTGTACCGCCTGATGAATCGTGGAAAGCGGGGTCGGCCCGATGTCAGTCATTTCGTAGCAAGGATGAAACCTGCTCAGGTGCCAGGGGGTTTCCGGTCCCAAGGAACAGATGAAATCAGCCATTTGCTTTAATTCCGACGGATCGTCATTCAGGCCGGGAATGAGCAGAGTGGTAATCTCCAGCCAGATCCCCCGTTCTTTCAGCTGCTTCAAGGTCTCCAGAACCGGCTTCAGGCCAGCGCCGCACTCCCGCTTGTAAAACGCCTCTGTGTAGGCTTTCAGGTCGATGTTTGCGCCATCCAGGTAAGGCGCGATCATCTGGACGGCCTCCTCTGTCATATAACCGTTGGAAACAAAAACATTTTTTAAACTTTTCGCATGCGCCAGACGACAGCATTCATAGGCAAATTCAAAATAGATCGTTGGTTCCGTGTAGGTATAAGCAATAGACGCACAACCGGATACCTGCGCCCGATTGACGATTTCCTCCGGCGTTGTCTCCCGGCCGACGATCATGTCCTTGTGCAATCGTACCTGGGAAATTTCATGGTTCTGGCAGAATGTACAACGGAAGTTGCACCCGACCGTGGCGATAGAATAGGATTTTGAACCGGGAAGGACATGGAATAGAGGTTTTTTCTCAATGGGATCGATATGTTCCGCGATCACCAGTCCATAAACCAGACTGTAGAGAATCCCATCCCGGTTTTCCCGGACGCCGCATATGCCCCGGTAAGAAGGAAGAATTTTACAGCGATGATTGCAGAGATGACAGCGGACCTGACCGTCGTTCAGTTTTTCGTAGAGAAGCGCTTCTTTCAATTCCATCTTGGAGCCCTCATGATCAGAGGTTAAAAAAAACGGCTGATGCGTTTCCCGGTTATACAAAAATATGATTTTTCTTCGAATGGCCTTTTAGCCGCCTATGGACGTCATCTCTTTGAGGCATTTCTTCATATGCCGTTCTTCGCAGTTCATCTGATGTCCCACCGGTTTCTTGGCAACCGCTGATCTAAGCAAAGCCTCCAGATCCTGGTTCGTACAGCCTTCACGGATCGGTACCCGCAAGTCGATTTCTTCATCGATAAGCAAGCAGGCTCGCAGGTGTCCGTCGGCAGTCAACCGCAACCGGTTGCACGAACTGCAAAAATGATGGCTGACCGGGCTGATAAAACCGATCTTCCCCTGACCGCCTTTGATCTGATACATTGCGGCAGGGCCATCGCTTGTTTTTCGCTTGTCATTCAGAGCTTCCAGTTCATACCGACTGCTGATCCGTTCCTTGATTAAATCATTGGAAAGGAACTTACCAAGGTTCTCCATACCGGCAAACCCCAGGGGCATGAGCTCGATAAACCGAATCTGATAAGGACGATCCAGGGTTAATTGCGCAAAATTCAAAACTTCATCGTCGTTAAATCCCTTAATGGCAACAATGTTAATTTTGATTGGAGAAAATCCCAGAGTATAGACTTTCTCAATCCCGTTCAGAACAGCCTGAACATCGCCACCACGCGTGATTCGATTATACTTGTCCGGATCCAGGGAATCCAGACTGACATTGATGCGCCTGACACCGGCTTTGAAAAGCCTTTCCGCAGCACCTTCCAGGAGAATCCCGTTTGTGGTTAGGCTGATATCCTCAATCCCTTCGATGAGGTTCAGGGTGGCAATGAAATCGATTACCCCCCGTCGGACCAGGGGCTCTCCGCCGGTAATGCGCACTTTTTTGATCCCCATTTTTACAGCGATCATGACGACCCGCAGAATTTCCTCGTACCGCAGAATATCGTCATGGCCGATCAGGGACAGCCCTTCCTTCGGCACGCAATATTGACAACGCAGATTACACCGGTCCGTTATCGATATACGTAAATAGTTGATGTCACGGTTATATTGATCGATCATACCCATCTCCAGAAAATGCCGCTACGGATGTATCTTTATGATCATGCTCGTCTAACACACTTGCCCCACATTGGCAAGTCAGGAAAGGGGTTCCAAATGATGGATTTCCATTCAAATCCCCTTGACAGAGGATGTTTTCTCGATTAAACGAAAGCTTTACTAAAGACACAGCAACCGGAGTCCTGCATGTCAAAAATACCTATAACCAAAATCGGCTTCCAGAAGCTCAAGAAAGAACTCGAGCAGCTTAAAAGCGTTGCCGTACCCGAAAACATCCGAGACATCGAAGAGGCCAGAGCCCATGGTGACCTGTCGGAAAATGCCGAATACACGGCAGCAAAGGAAAGGCAAGCCTATCTGCACGGAAAAATCGGTGAACTCGAACATAACCTGGCGATGTCTGAGGTAATCGACTTGAGCAAGCTGACTGACGACAAGGTTGTTTTCGGATCAACCGTTGTTATTGAGGACGTTGATTCCGGCGACAGTATCAAGTATCGGTTGGTCGGTCCCTTGGAATCCGATGTCGATAAGAACCACATATCGGTAACATCACCGATCGGAAAAGCTTTGATCGGCAAGACAATCGGCAGCGAGGTCAGTTTTTCCACACCCGGTGGAATCCGGAAAATTGAGATTATTGATATTTACGTTGAAAAATCCGAATAGAATTCATCTTTCAGCAGGTTGAATAACAAAAAGCCGGGATTCAAATCCCGGCTTTTTTGATTCTCATAGATCGGTAATCAGTTGTTTTTCTCTGCAACGCTTAACCGTGTAATCGCTCTGAACAGCGCCGCCCGCATATACTCATATTGGTCGTCTTCCTTACTGATCTTCGACAGCTTCGACTCCGCATTCTCTTTTGCCCTCTGTGCACGGGCTTTGTCTATCAGATCGGACCTTTCCGCTGTTTCCAGCAGCACCGTCACTTTGCTTGACGTCACCTCAGCATAACCCGTTCCGGCGGCATAAAACGTTTTTTTACCGTCTTTGGTGAAATTCAGTTCTCCCACTTCAATGGAACTTAACAGGGATGCATGCCCTTTGAGTACACCGAATTCCCCTTCCGTACCCGGTATCGTTACTTCTTCTACGTTACCGCTGAAAACCATCGCTTCAGGGGTAACGACTTCCAGCATCAATTCATCAGCCATGGAACTTCCTCCGGCCCGTTATTCCGCGAGCTTCTTCGCTTTTTCGATCGCTTCCTCAATGCCGCCGACCATGTAGAAGGCCTGCTCCGGCAGATCATCGTGCTTGCCTTCCAGAATTTCCTTGAATCCCCGAACGGTATCCGGCACGGACACAAATTTGCCTTCCGTACCCGTAAACTGCGCTGCAACGAAGAACGGCTGGGACAGGAAACGCTGAATCTTACGCGCCCGGCTGACCGTCATTTTGTCTTCTTCGGAAAGTTCGTCCATACCCAGAATGGCGATGATGTCCTGCAGATCCTTGTACTTCTGCAATGTCACCTGCACCTGACGGGCGACTTTATAATGTTCCTCGCCCAGGACCATGGGATCAAGAATACGCGACGTTGAATCCAGAGGATCCACGGCGGGATAGATACCTAACTCTGTAAGTCCGCGTGACAAAACAACGGTTCCGTCCAGGTGAGCAAAGGTCGTTGCCGGTGCGGGATCCGTCAAGTCATCAGCGGGCACGTACACGCACTGCACGGCCGTAATCGAGCCCTTATTGGTGGAGGTGATGCGTTCCTGCAGTTCACCTAGGTCTGTGGCCAGCGTCGGCTGGTATCCGACGGCCGAAGGCATTCTTCCCAGAAGGGCGGAAACCTCGGCACCGGCCTGGGTGAAACGGAAGATATTATCAACAAACAAAAGCACATCCTGGCCTTCTACATCACGGAAATATTCGGCCGCCGCCAGTCCGGTCAAGGCCACTCTGGCGCGTGCTCCCGGGGGCTCCGTCATCTGTCCGTAAATCAGGGCCGCCTGCTTGATAACACCGGATTCCAGCATTTCACGATAAAGATCGTTTCCTTCACGGGTTCTTTCACCCACACCGGCGAACACGGAAATGCCACCGTGATGCATGGCGATGTTGTGAATCATCTCCATCATGACGACGGTCTTGCCGCAGCCGGCTCCGCCGAATAAGCCCATTTTACCGCCGCGGGGGAACGGAACGAGGAGGTCAATAACTTTAACGCCCGTCTCCAGAACATGAACCGATGTATCCTGTTCCATAAAAGAGGGCGCCTCGCGGTGGATCGGCATGTAGGTCTCCGCATCAATCGGGCCCAGACCATCGACCGGCCGACCGACAACGTTCATGATTCTGCCGAGGCATGCCTTGCCGACGGGAACCGAAATGGGCTTGCCCAAATCCTTCGCCTTCATGCCCCTGACCATACCGTCGGTGATGTCCATGGCGATGCAGCGGACGATGTTATCACCCAGATGCTGGGCGACTTCCACGATCAGGTTGTCTTCGTCATCATTGATGGCGGCATTGGTAATTGCAATCGCGTTCATGATGTTCGGGAGCTTCCCTTCCTCAAACGCCACATCCACTACAGGTCCAATGACCTGCACAACCGTTCCTATATTCATACCCATCTCCTTTTATTAAACTTTAGAGAATTTTGTGTTGCCTTTGCTATCTTAACCCTTGGCCAGAGCTTCCGTCCCGCCGACGATATCCATGAGTTCCGCCGTAATCGCTGACTGTCTGGCCTTGTTGTATTTCAGCGTCAGCGATCCGATCAGTTCCTCACAGTTTCGCGTCGCGTTATCCATGGCCGCCATTCTTGCGCCGTTTTCACCGGCCGATGTTTCCACCAGAGCCCGATAAATCAGCACATGGACATACATGGGGAGCAATCTCTCCAGCAGGATCTCATCTGAAGGCTCATAGATATAATCAATGCGTTTTTCCGGATCGACGTCTTCGTCCGCACCGATTGTGGGAAGGGGGAACAGCCGGACGACCATGGGTTTCTGAACGGATACATTGACAAACTGATTATAGACCAGATACAGTTCATCATATTCCTCCTTCATAAACGCAGGTACGACGTCCCGGGCAATGTTTACAGCCAGACTCATGTCGAATTTATTGAACACATCGGCCCGGTCATTCATGATGGGCTGTCTTTTCCGGAAATAGTCCCTTGATTTTCTCCCAATCGGTACCAGTGTGACTTCCTTGCCCTCTTCTCTTCTGGCTTTGATGAATTTTTCCGTCGCCTTGATCAGATTGCTGTTAAAACCGCCGCACAGACCCCGATCGGAGGTCATACAGATGACCCGAAGCCGCTTCGCTTCTCTGACGGCAAGCAGGGGATGTGAATTGGCATCCACACGCAAGGCGAGACTGCTCAGAACATCCATGAACTTCGCCGCATAAGGCCGGAAATTTTCCATCCTCATCTGCGCCGATTTGAACTTGGACGCCGCGACCATGTTCATAGCCTTGGTGATCTGCTTCGTCTTTTGAACAGCGGTAACTTTTCTTTTAATGTCCTTTAAAGCGGCCATTAAACTAATCTCCCTTTTTTCGGTTGTACTCTACTTGAACAGATCTTAGCCCGCTACAAACACGGAATCAAATTCCGTCAGCATATCCTTAAGCTGTTTCTCAAGTTCGGGACTGATGATCATCTTGTTATCAATTTCATCCATGATCTGCGGATATTTATTTTTGGCAAAGGCAATAACCTGCACTTCATAGTCCCTGACCTTTGCAACTTCATACTTATCCAGGTACCCTCTCGTACCTGCGAAAATGATCAAAACCTCTTCCGCAAGAGACATGGGCTGAAACTGCGGCTGCTTCAGCAACTCAACCAGTCGCACACCTCTTTCCAGCTGCATCTGTGTAGCCTTGTCCAGATCGCTTCCGAACGAGGCAAAAGCTGCCAATTCCCGGTACTGTGCCAAATCGAGCTTCAGGGTACCGGCCACCTGTTTCATCGCCTTCACCTGAGCGGCACCGCCGACGCGTGACACGGACAAACCGACGTTGATGGCGGGCCGTATGCCCGAGAAGAACAGGGCCGGCTCCAGATAAACCTGACCATCCGTAATCGAAATAACGTTCGTCGGAATGTAGGCCGACACGTCACCGGCCTGTGTTTCAATAACGGGCAAAGCTGTGAGAGAACCGCCGCCTAACTCCTGACTCACGCGGGCCGCTCTTTCCAAAAGCCTTGAGTGGTTGTAGAAAATGTCGCCGGGATACGCCTCACGACCTGGGGGACGGCGCAGGAGGAGCGAAATCTGCCGGTAGGCCACGGCCTGCTTGGATAGATCATCGTAAATGATCAGGGCATCTTCACCCTTGTCGCGGAAATACTCACCGATACTGCAGCCCGCGAAAGCGGCGATGTACTGAACAGTCGCCGGATCGCTCGCGCAGGCGGATATTACGCATGTATAAGACATGGCACCGTGTTTCCGCAGATTCTCAACCACCTGAGCGACAGTCGACTTTTTCTGACCGATGGCAACGTAGATACATTTTATGCCCGTGTCTTTCTGACGAATAATGGCGTCGATACCAATGGCCGTTTTGCCGATCTGACGGTCGCCGATGATGAGCTCACGCTGTCCGCGGCCGATGGGCGTCATGGCATCAATCGCCTTGAGACCCGTGTACATGGGCTGATTGACCGGCTGACGGGCAATCACGCCGGGAGCGACCATCTCGATTCTCCGGTACTGCTTGGCCTCAACGGGGCCCTTACCGTCAATCGGTGCGCCTGTACCGTCAAGGACACGCCCCAGTACCTCTTCACCAACGGGGACCTGTGCAATTTTACCGGTTCTCTTGACGATATCGCCTTCCTTGATATGCGTTACTTCTCCCAGAACGGCGACACCGACGTTATCCGCCTCCAGGTTGAGAACCATCCCCAGGATTCCGCCGGGAAATTCGAGAAGCTCCATGGCCATGGCGTTCTGTACACCGTAAACACGGGCAATACCATCACCGACGGACAGGACCGTCCCGGTCTCGCTGATGTCCAACTTTTTCTCATAGTCCTTGATTTGCTTGGAAATAATCTGACTTATTTCCTCTGCCCTGATCGTATCCATGTTCTATACTTCCTCCCCTAAGAGATTCCTGATTTTATTGAGCTGACTTTTGATACTCCCATCATAAAGGGTATCGCCCACCTTAACGACAACCCCGCCCAGAAGGGAAGGATCCTCTTCTATCGTCATTTCCACCTGCTTGCCCGTCAGGTTTTCCAGGCTTTTCGCCAATCCATCGGATAGCTCAACTGAAAGCGGAAATGCGGTCTTCACCTGCACCCGAACTTTCTTTAAGGCCTCATCCATCATTTCGCGATAGCACTGAACGATTTCAGGCAAGGCGTTTATCCGCTGTTTGTCAGCCAGAAGATTAAGGAAATTCGCTGCGATCCCTGACAGCGAAATCTTATCCAGGACGGTTTTGACAACCGCTTTCTTGTCATCATTATCGAAGATCGGATTGTCCAGAAAATCTTTCAGATCACCGCTCTCTTCAACAATGGAGGAAAATTTCAGCAACTCCCCGTAATATTCCTCGTACCGATTCTCCTCGGCAGCGATGTCAAAAAAAGCACGGGCATAACGCTTGGCTATTGTACTGCTTCCGCTCAATGTTTTATCACCACCTTATCTAAATAATCTTTTACCATGTTTTCGTGATCCGCCGGTGTGATGCTTCGCTTCAGGATTTCCTCCGCCATCTGAACCGATAACTGGACCGCCTCCTGACGCAGCTGACTCTGGGCGTTAGTCAGTTCCTGCTCCATCCGAGTCTTGGTGTCTTCCTTCATCTTCTCGGCAGCTTTTTGCGCATCATCCAGAATTTTATCCCGCTCGGCCAGTCCCTGGGCCTTGATCATGTCTACAATGCCCGAGATCTCATCCGTCGCCTTGGTCAACTTGGTCTCGTACTCACGGAATTTCTGTTCCGCTTCCGCCTTAGCCTGTTCCGCATCGGCAAGGGCCTGTTTGATATCTTTCCGCCTTCCGGAGAAAAAATCTTTGATCTTATTGGCCATCAACCAGTAGAGAAAGCCAACCAGGATGGCCGTATTGAGTACCCTAAAACCGAAGTCTTTCCACATTTCCATGGACACGCCGTGTTCGCCCTCACCGCCTTCAGAAGCGTAAACGACAACCGAAATCAAAATGAGGGGTAGGGAACAGAGAATGGGTCGCATATAACGCTTGAATGTATCACAAGAATCCAGAAGTCTCATTGAACGCTCCTCCCCAGGACCTTTTCGGCAATTTCTACAGACAGCTGCTTGGACTTACCCGTAAGGAAAGACCTGGCCGTGTCCAGCTCGACGTTCAGTTTTGACCGGAAGCCATCCATCATGCCGGGAACTTCAGCTCTGACCGCATCAATCACTTCTTTGGCCTTGTCCGTGCCTTCCTTGACGATGTCACCTTTCTCTGCAACGGCATTCAATTTCGCCTGACGAACCTTCTCTTCATATTCCGCCATTTTTTGCGCAATGGTCTCGTTCAAACGTTTTATTTCATTATCAGAATCTTCAAAAGTCTTCTGCCGCTTTTCAATAATCGCCAGAATCGGTTTGTAAAGGATGAAGTTCAAGATGATGATCATCGCGAAAAAGTTGATCATTTGATAAACGAGAGTAATGTTGATTTCGACCACGGCCCTACCTCACAAGAAAAATATATTCCGGTTATGTTACTTTGCCTGAACGCCTGTTGTCAGCGAAACGGCAAAAAAAAACCGAGTGGATAATGCCTCTATCCTCTCGGCCTGAAATTCATGAAACCCCTATAATATAGGCTACAGAGCCCTCCCCTGCAATGAATCGATATGTTTCTGCTTGACCGCCCACCGACAACCTCGCTAACGCCCCGTTTTGAAAAAGCGCGGTTTACTAACCATAACTACCTGTACTTGTCAAGCACTTTTTAGGTATGAAAAAGCAAATATCCAAAGGGGCAAAGGGAGCAGACCTTAAACCATAACCAATCTCTAGGAATGAAGAATATAGCGCCTCATACTGATATTCAGCATGAAACCCATGGCGGTTAAAAGCACCAAAACAGCGGACCCGCCATAACTCATAAAAGGCAGTGGAATACCAACAACAGGCAGGATCCCCAAAACCATACCTATATTGATGAGAACACCCCAGAAAACCAGCATGGAAATACCGAAAGCTACAAGGGTACCCAGATAGTCACGTGAATGAAAAGCAATTTTTAGTCCCCAGAGAATCAGCATTAAAAACAAAGAGACAAGAATAACTGCGCCAAAGAATCCCCACTCCTCGGCGTAAACGGAAAAGACGAAATCGGTCTGCTGCTCCGGCAAAAACTTGAGCTGCGTTTGAGTCCCCTTAAGAAACCCCTTGCCGAAAAAACCTCCCGACCCGATCGCGATCATGGACTGGATGATATGATAACCGGAACCCAACGGATCCCTTTCCGGAGAAAGAAAAGTCATGATCCTTTCTTTTTGATAATCTTTCAAGAAATACCAGGCGACGGGCACCAAAATGAGTCCGGTCGTAGCCGCGATGCTGAAGGACTTCCAGTTAATTCCAACAAAAAGGGTCATGGACATGAATATGATTAAGAGCATGAGCGCCGTTCCCAGATCAGGCTGGCGGAGAATCAGCAAAAACGGCAGCAGAACAAGACCAAAGGGAATCATCAGATCTTTAAGCAGATAAGACCGGTTGAGTTTATGATCATCGAAGTACTTGGCAAGCGTAAAAATGATAACCAGTTTCATCAATTCCGACGGCTGAAAAGAAAATCCCAGGAAGTTAATCCAACGCTGGGAACCATGGGTGGTATATCCATAAAAGGCAACAACCAGCAGGAGAAATATAGATATCCCATAGATCGTATATGCATGGCGGATAATGGCGCGATAATCGATGCTGAAGGCTACAATCATGCCGATCAGACCGATTGCGATCCAGCGGGCCTGGCGTAAACACAGAGAGGTCTCGCGGCTGAAGTTGAATCCTGCGCTGTACAGATTGACCAGACCGATGGCCAGAATGAGGGCAACCAGTGTCAATAAAGTCCAGTCGAAATGCAGAAAAAGGCGTCGGTCAAATCGCAAACATTACCTCTTTGGTCAAGGATTTAATATTAGGGTATAGAATTTAAGAAGATCGTTTACATTTAAGTTTAAGTACCATCGGAATGAGTTCTTATCATCAGAGAGCACAATCCAACGATAAGTCCGATTTCGTCCGTACTCGTCAAACAAATCCGGTTCTTTCACATCTGCCGAAGTCATTTCTCATCCTTCAGGGATGTTAAAATAACACCAAATCTGGCGTTGTTGATGTTGTGCTTTTTCTGGGTCCACTCCCAGACGGAGGGTGCGTAGTGATACAAAGCAACCATTCTGGCGCTCCGGGTCCAGTTGCTGTCAGGATACCGGGGTTCCATGACCTCATAGGCCTTTTTCAAGTACCGATGATCCAGGGTCTTCTTGAAAAGGAAGAAACCGTGGTGGAATATGGCCTCTGGAGTTAAACGGCTTTCGCCGTAATCCTGAATCAGTCTATCGACCATAGCCAATGCTTCATCCAGGCGGCCATTGTCAAAATAATATTTCCCCAATCCCAGAAGCAGGAAGGCCATGAGTTCCAGACCGCTTAAAAAACCCGTGGATCGCTGACGCTCAAAACCGTCATTACCTATGATCAGTTGAACGGGCGTGACCTGAATGGCATAGGTCTTAAAGAGATGGGGCGTCTCTGGGTTAACCCGCGAAGACACAAGTTTTTCATTGAGGATTTGAACCACATCATTATGGGAATACGAAACCGTATCCATCTTCTGACTATAGAATCAGCCGGGATTAAAGAAATGGAGGAAAGCCGGTTTCCCTTCCCGTGGCGCTTCCAGTAATGCCTGCCCTGTATCCTTGCGCCAAAAAATCAGATTACCCATGGGTACGAAAATCTCCTTTCTTTAAAAAGCTAAAATGATTCCCCACGATAAGTCAAGGACAACCTTTCAAATGAATCTGCAGCCTTTTACGGCATGGTCTCCCTAATTTCTTGTAAACCATCCTTCTACCATGCTATACGTACCATCATTCCGACACACAACCACAAGTTGGCCTTCTGCCGGAGAACATAAAAAATCCCCTCCAAGGAAACCACATGATACAGAAGACGGGCTTCGACAATGAGCGCTACATTTCAGAACAGACTGCGGCGATCCTTGATCGGGTCAGGCGTTTCGATAACAAACTCTATCTTGAATTCGGCGGCAAACTTCTCTATGACTATCACGCAGCCCGCGTATTACCCGGTTATGATCCCAACGTGAAGATGCGGTTGATCAAGGAACTGAAGGATCAAGCCGATATCCTGCTCTGTATTTACGCCGGCGACATCGAACGCAAAAAAATCCGGGCGGATTTCGGTATCACCTATGATTCGGACGCGCTGAAGTTGATCGATGAACTGCGCACCTGGGGAATCGATGTACTGGGTGTCGTCATCACACGTTTTGACCATCAACCGGCCGCCACGCTGTTCAAAAACAAACTGGAACGGCGCAACATTCGAGTTTACACCCATCGTTATACCAAAGGTTATCCTACCGACGTCGATCTGATTGTCAGTGATGAGGGTTATGGGGTAAACGATTATATTGAAACAAACAAACCCCTTGTCATTGTTACGGGTCCTGGACCGGGAAGCGGAAAATTGGCAACCTGTCTTTCACAACTCTATCACGATTACAAACGGGGAACCAAATCGGGATATGCCAAGTTTGAAACCTTCCCCATCTGGAACATTCCGCTTAAGCATCCTGTCAACGTCGCCTACGAATCCGCCACAGCAGACATTCGGGACTTCAACCAAATTGATCCCTTTCATTTGGAGGCGTACGGCCAAACCTCCGTGAATTACAACCGAGATGTCGAAGTCTTCCCCGTACTTAAGAGAATTCTGGAAAAAATCACGGGCGGCCCCTCCTTTTATCGCTCCCCCACCGATATGGGGGTCAATCGCGCCGGTTTTGCCATCAGCAACGACGATGTAACCAAAGAAGCATCAAAACAGGAACTGATCCGCCGCTATTATCGTTACCGTTGCGAATATGCCATGGGTTTTACCGACCGTGAAACGGTCCAACGGGCGGAACTTTTCCTGAAGGATTTCGGTCTGGAGCCGGAAAACCGGAAGGTAGTCCAACCAGCCCACGACGCCGCTCGGGATGCCCAGGAACGGGATAAGGGCAACGAAGGCATCTTCTGCGGTGCTGCAATTGAGTTGAAAGACGGCACCGTCGTCACGGGGAGTAACTCCGCCCTCATGCACGCCGCATCGAGCATGATTCTCCATGCAGTCAAACATTTGGCGGATATCCCTGAAAAGATCAAGCTTTTGCCGCCACATATTACAGGCGCCGTGGGAAATTTAAAAACGGCCATTCTCAATGAAAAGACCGTGAGTCTCGATCTGGAGGAAACCTTGATTGCCCTCAGTATCAGTGCAATCAACAATCCCGCAGCACAATTGGCGGTGGAAAAACTCAAGGATTTGAAGAATTGCGAGGTTCACATTACCCACATTCCCACCTCGGGAGACGAGGCGGGGTTGAGGCGTTTGGGCGTCAACCTGACTTGCGATCCAAATTTTTCAACCAAGGATCTCTTTATGCCGTAAAGTCATGGCCACTTTTTTGCAGATCAGGCTGTTTTTTTTGCGTTGCCCGCTGATCATTCAGGATGGCCTTGCAAAGCGAGCCTTTTGTTTCGGAAAGATTGGTTCGATTGTTTTTTACATCATGAGCCTGGAAGGCTCGACATAGACCTGATATAAAGTTTATACCGCTCTTGCGACACGAAGGAGTCATGGTCATGGAACAATGGGATGAAACCTCTTTGGCCCAATTCGATGGCCGGAACGGCAAACCGATTTATATTGCCTTCCGGGGACGCGTCTATGACGTTACGGCGAGCAAGCTCTGGCAAGAGGGGCTCCACATGAAACGTCATCAGGCGGGCCGGGATTTAACTGATTCCTTCACCGCGGCACCCCATGGTGAAGATGTTTTCTCCCGTTATCCTCAAGTAGGTCTTTACCGGTCTCCAGATGAATTGGTTCTGCCTGCATGGCTTGCCGGACTGCTGGATCGATATCCCATATTACGGCGACACCCGCATCCGATCGCGGTCCATTTCCCCCTGGTCTTTCTTTTATCCGTTTTCGTCTTTGATCTGCTCCATATTGTGACCGGTCGCCCCTCCTTTTACGATACGTCCCTGTTTTGCCTTTACAGCGGACTCTTGATGCTGCCCCCGGCGATGATCACAGGTTTTTATACCTGGTGGATCAATTATCAGGCCCAAGCGATGAACACCGTTGCCCGGAAGATCCAGCTTGCATCCCTTTTGCTTGTGCTGTCCACAGTGATTCTATTCTGGAGGAGTCTGGGAACAGACCTGCTCTGTCCTTTTCGCCTGGAAAGCCTGTTTTATCTGACTCTGGTCCTGGCACTCTGGCCCCTGGTCATTACCATTGGTTTTCTCGGCGGCTCCCTGGTCTTTCCTTACGGCAAGACGAAAAAGGACAAGATCGACTGAAGCCTTGAGGCTTTCACGGATCCAGACCGAACTTTCATTGACACACTGACATGATTAAGGAGGTTTTCCGATGGTCAAACATATCGTTCTCTGGCGTCTGGTTGAAAGCATGGATGGCCGGACACGTCATGACAACACGATGATCATCAAAAACGCCCTTTATGGCATGCTGGGTCAGATCCCGGGTCTCATGAAGATCGAGGTAGGGATCAGCCAAATCGGCGATGAACAGGGCAGCGACCTCAGCCTGATTGCTGAATTTGATAGCTGGGATTCTTTTCTGGCTTACCGGAATCATCCCGAACACCTGCCGGTCAAGAAAATGATGCAGGATTACGTGGTGGAACGCCGGGTCGTTGATTATGAAATATAAATTTCTATGTGAAAGGGGCTGAAAGGGCAAATTATGGATATGGACAAATTGAACACCTTGATGGAACGAGCCATCGCAGACATGGGGGCGGCGGCAAGCGGTGTGCTTGTTGTCATAGGAGATCGTCTTGGCCTTTTTGAAGCCCTTGCGCGACATGTTCCCATGCTTCCGGCAGAGTTGGCCGATCTAACGGGAACTCAGGAACGCATGGTCCGGGAATGGCTGGCGGCCATGGCCGCTTCGGGTTATGTAACCTATGATCCGACAACAGAGCGCTTTGCGATGACGCCGGAACAGGCGGCATTACTGGCAAATCCGAACAGCCCCTTCTTTCTTGCCAGTGCCTATCCCTGCATTGCCGCTCTATACAAGGACGAACCCCTGGTTACCGAGGCTTTTCGCCGGGGGACAGGCGTCGGTTGGAATGAACACCATGAGGATCTCTTTCATGGTACGGAACGCTTTTTCGGCAATATTTATGGAAATTTTATGGTTCCCACCTGGCTTCCATCGCTGGAAAACGTTGTAGAAAAGCTTACCCGGGGTGGGAAAATCGCCGATATCGGCTGCGGTCACGGTGCATCAATGATCATGATGGCCCGTTACTACCCCCAATCGTCTTTTTGGGGTTTCGACGCTCATGCAGAATCAATCCAATTGGCAAGGCAGCGGTTGCAGGAATCGGGCTTAAAGAACGTCATATTTCAACAATGTGAGGCCCGGGCCGTTCTCCCAGAGGACTACGATCTCGTCATTTTTCTTGACAGTTTTCATGAAATGGGATCTCCGATAGGCGTTGCCGGCCATGTGAAGGACATTCTGGCCACCGACGGAACGTTGATGCTTATCGAGCAGAAAGCGCCCGATCGCCTCGAAGACAATCTAAATCCTGTCGGACGGCTGTGTTACAGTTTCTCCACCATGATCTGCGTTCCCGGAGCCATCAGCCAGGGCGAGGGAGAAGCTTTGGGCAACCAGGCAGGATTCTCGCGCCTGGCGGACGTCCTGCGTGCGGGTGGATTTACCCGCATCCGGAAAACCGTGGAAACACCCTTGCATATGGTCATCGAGGCAAAGAAATGAAGAAGCGTCACTGGATTTACTGGATAATGTTTCCTGTAAGTTCGATTCATCAAAAAATCTTGCCCTTGCCGCCCGGTTCGCTCATATCATGCCAGATCAAATACCTGTGCCACGACACATAAAACCTCCATGTCACAAAGTCAAAACCTAAACAGCTTTTCTGATCCCATAGCCGCAAAGTGGATTGAGATCATTGCATCCTGGGTACTGATCACCACGTTGCTTAATCTATTCTTCTACGGCCTCGTCCAGTTTTCGGTTATCAAGGGATCATTTTCGCTGCCGGATCATCTGGATATCCTGGTCAACAGCCTGACCGGTTTTTTAACCTGGTGGGGATTGCGTCGGTACACCCCATGGGGCTGGAAGGTGGCTGTCGTGGGCATTCCCGGCTCCTGGATATACGGTATTTACAGCATCTCTCAACATTACCAGCCTGGGATGGGTGTTATCACGGCAATATTTTTAAGTATCGACACCGCCATCTTCATCTTCTTATTCACACCGGCCGTGTTGAGTATGTTTCAGATAACCACCCATTGGATTGCATGGGCATGGCTGCAGTACCCCCTGATGGTAACCGCCGTTTTTTTATTATCCATTGATTTTCTGGGTAATTTGGGCGGAGTCATGGCGGCGTTTGCGTTCTTTGTCATCTTTTCACTTTGGCAGCGTACCCGGCAGGAAAAGACAAACGGTGAAGAATAAGGCCTCCCGCGGCATGAAAAACCGTTGCCTTGTAAGATTTAGGGCGGAAAACCTTCTTTAAACAACCTTTTCCGAAAATATTCGTTGCAAAAAACAGAGATTTGACTACATTGACACTCATTTCGATTTGTCGAGCTTTACGGCTTCGAAATTATATATCCAGAGTCTAAACCGTACGGAGAAATATTGGCATGGCCCAAAAAACGCCCAGGACTCAAGGAAAAAGGAAAACCGATATCCCCGATGATGCCGCCCAAACTGCACTCGAATTTTCCATCCATTGTTTTTCCAGACTGGCGAATTGGATTACAGATGACCGTCAGGATGTCCTGAAGATCTTTGAATCCATCAATCGTGGCCTGATTATGACTGATGACCAGGGACGCATTTCCCTCGTCAACTCTGTCACAGAGGTCTTTACCGGGTTGAACCAATCGGAAATCTTGGGAAAAACCCTTTCCGATTTGGCACGCCCCATCATCGCTCCGGACGGCAGTACAATTCCAAAAGATGAGATGCCGGATCAACAGGCACTGAAGCAGAAACAGGTCATCCGAGATGCCGTTTTTGGAATACAGACGCCCGGAGGGTCCGTGAGGTGGCTCGGTTTGACGGCCGTTCCGCTGAAGAACAACACAGGCGAAATCGAAGCCATGATCATCATCTTGGCCGACAACACCTGGATGCGACAAGCCAAAGAAACCTTAAAGAATCGTAACACCATCCTGGAAGCTGTCAGTTACGTGGCAAAGCGTCTCCTGATTTCCCCGGACTGGAGCGCCTGTTTGCCGGAAGTTCTGGAACGACTGGGAACCGCGGCCGGCGTCAGCCGGCTCTATCTTTTCCGAAACTTCCAAGATATCAAGGGAGAATTGATGACGTCCCAGCTTTTTGAGTGGTCCATGGATCGCGATTTGTCCCAGGCTGAAAATCCGGAATGCCAAGTCCACTGCTGGCACGGCGGGGGGATGGAGCGATGGATACCGATTTTGTCGCAGGGGGAAACCATTCATGGCCATGTGAAGGACTTTCCGGAAAGCGAAAGGGCATTGCTTGCGCCGCAAGACATACAGTCGCTTCTTGTGGTACCGGTCCATGTGGAATCACAATGGTGGGGTTTTATGGGGTATGACGAGTGCCAGCGGGAACGGAATTGGTCGTCCGCGGAAATCGATGCACTGAAGGCGGCGGCTGATACCCTCGGGGTGGCCATCGAGCGTGCCCGTCTTGACGAACAGCGACGTCAATTACAGGAAAACCTCCAGAACGCCTTAGCCAGGGTACTCAGCGGTTACGTGCCGATTTGCGCCGTTTGTAAAAAAATCCGGGATGAAGACAACCAATGGCGGCCCGTTGATTCTTTTATCCGTGATCATTCGGAGTTGGTTTTTTCTCATGGTATTTGTCCCGATTGTGTGGAAAAGTACTATCGTGAAGGCTACGGTTCTAAATCAAATGGTTCAGAATGACGATCTATCGAGAGGAATCATTATTTCGTAGAGTTAATTAGATTGAAATGAGTGAAAATATGGATGATCATTTTTCAAAAACACCCACCACTTCCGGAAAAGCCGCTGGATTAGCCTACAGCGATCCGGAATGGGGGGGGAAAGGCGGCGACGTGTGGCATGCCGCGCTGAATGCCTTTCGACACCTTGTTCTCCTGGTCGATGACGACGGTACCATTTGTCGGTGCAATGCCAATGTTGAAGAATGGCAGATCCGCCAATTGGATAAGGTCATCGGCATGTCATTTCATAAGCTCCTCCACCCTTATTGCAACGATAAAAAATGTTATTTATTGACCGCATGGCAGGAAGCGCGGACGAAAATGGCGCAGCATCATTCTTATGAATATACGATTCATGATCCTCAAAGAGACCAGGAGCTGAGCATCATCTTTCGTCCCATTTTCTCAACCCGGAATCACGATACGCAATCCCAGGAATTTTACGCCATTATCGTTATTACCGACATCAGCCATATCAACGAGATGAAAAACGAGCTTTGTCTTTTAAAGACCGAGTTGGAAATGCTGTATGATGTGATCCCCCATATCTTACTGAGGCTCAATAACAAGGGCATGATTATTGACTGGTCCGCCAGGCTGATGGATGATGAAGTCCTGCCCCTGCGCCTGGAAAAGGGTCATTTTATTCACTATGTTTTCCCTGTGCCGGTGGTCAATCAATTCATCAAGGCCATGAGCCAATCCTGCCAGGAAAATACGATTGTCAAGATACAATATCAGCTTCCCGCCCCCCAGGGGAATTTTCTCTTCGATGCCAGTTTCTTGCCCTTCGGCGCAGACGAAATCATCGTGATCAGCCGCGATATTACGGAAAAGGCGCGCTTGGAAAACATTGCAGAGTCCGTCCAAATGATGAATAACCTGGGTTACATTTTCTCGGGTATCCGGCACGAGATCGGTAATCCGATCAACTCCATGAAGATGACCTTAAGCGTCCTGAAAAACAATATCGGCAATTACTCCCAAGAGAAAATACTGGAGTATGCCAACCGTGTCCTCAATGAAATCAATCGGGTGGAATACCTGCTGACGTCACTGAAGAATTTCAACATGTACGAAAATCTGACCTTGAAAGAAATTTCCCTGCTGTCCTTCATCGAGAGGCTCCTGCCTTTGGTCAAAGAAGATTTCAAAAAGCGGGGGATTATGATTGAAACAGACATCAAAACTCAGGACGATAAGGCGTTTGCCGATTCCCGGGCCCTGCAGCAGGTCATGCTCAATTTGCTCAGCAATGCCGCGGACGCGTTTCCGGAACGCGACGATAACCTTAAGATTGTGATCGGCTTAAGAAAAAAGGGGAAGATGCTGGAATTAACCGTCCGGGATAACGGCGTGGGGATGTCCCAATATCAACTGGACAATCTGTTCAAGCCTTTTTTTACTTCCAAGCAACATGGAACAGGACTTGGATTGGTCATCGTAAAAAAATTAATGATGCAAATGGACGGAAATATTGAGATCGAAAGTAAAGTGGATGAGGGAACGCTTGTCCGGTTGATTTTAAGGAAGGTTGAAAATGAATGATGGAAACGTCAAACGCAACCTGCTGATTATCGACGACGATAAACTCTTCTGCGAAACGGTCAAAGACGAGTTCCGCAGCCCGCTTCTTGAAATTCATACGGCCTATTCGGCTGCTGAGGGGTTACACATCTGTCGCAGTCACAACATTGATGTTGTGCTGTTGGATGAAAATTTACCAGACAGTCAAGGGCACCTGATCTGCCCGGAAATTCTTGACGGCAATGAACAATGCAAAATTTTGTTTATAACCGCCCACCCTTCCTTCGAACATGCCATACAGGCCATTCGCTCGGGCGCCCATGATTATCTGCTCAAGCCCTTCGAATTGGAGGAACTGAGGCTGTCCATCAAGCGGGCCTTACAGATGAGCGAATTTGAGCGCGCCCAATTGCTTCAATCCTATAAGGCAATCAAGGATCAGCAGAATTCCATTTTGATCGGAACACTCGGTCAGAACGGTGGGGTGTACGAACTCGTGAAGCGCGCGACGGAGGTCCGGTCGCCCGTATTGATTACCGGCGATACGGGAACCGGTAAAACGCTGCTGGCACGCCATATTCATTATTCCAGTCCTTGCCACGAAGCGCCTTTTGTCTTTGTGAACTGTGCCACCCTGCCGGAAAACCTGATTGAATCCGAATTGTTCGGTTATGAAAAAGGGGCCTTTACGGGGGCCGTCGCGAGCCGCAAGGGCGTTTTTGAACTGGCGGAAGGGGGCACCCTTTTTCTGGACGAAATTGCGACCATGCCGCTGCACCTGCAGGCCAAACTGCTGGGCGTTCTCGATAATGGTACCATTCGACGTCTGGGAGGACAATCGCAAATTACGGTCAATGTCCGCATAATTGCGGCAACGAATACCGACTTGGAAGCAGCGATCCGCAGCAATCTGTTCCGCAAAGATCTGTACTATCGCATCAGCGTGCTGTGCATTCATATCCCGCCTCTCAAGGCTCGCACAGAAGATATTCCCCAGTTTTGCCGTCACTTTATCACCCTTTTCGGGGCCAATCCGGATCTGGACCTCGATGAAAAGGAAATCAGGCTCCTGCAGCAATACGATTGGCCGGGAAACGTCCGGGAATTGCGAAACATCCTGGAACGGTCATACATCCTCCATAAAAGACAGCTTCGTCCTTCGGAACTGCTGTTTGGCGCAGAGCGAAAAATATCCGGGGAAAACCCGGTTATCGCGCATACCTCCCACGAACCCTGTTCCCTGGAGGAGATGGAAAAGAATTATATCAAGGAAATTTTAGGCACAAAGGGAGGCAACCTCACCCAGACCGCCAAAGCCCTCTCCATTTCGTTGTCTACTCTAAAAAGGAAACTCAAGCTTTTCCGCCTGACCGATACCGTTCAAATTGAATAGGCAACAGGTCATATTGAACCACTCATTTTGACCCACACCGATCATGCCGACACCATTCACAGCAAGGCTGAAGTCCTGAACCCAGGCCGCTAAAGGCATTCCTTTGTCTTCACTGTTTGGCATAGACCATGCTTTAAGAAAGGCGCCGATATTTAAAGCAAGATGATCAATAATATCATTTCGTAATAGAGATCTAAGGGGTTCAGTGTGGCGATTATTTTAATAGTAGATGACGATAAAACGTTTTTATTGAGCTTGGTTGAAGGACTCAGAGCCCACGATCAGGAATTTGAAATCAGAACGGCTGAAAACGGCAAGATAGCAACGCAAATCCTGAAGGATGAAAGTGTTGATTTGATCATAACCGATCTTAAAATGCCGGTTATGGATGGATTCGAACTGCTGGCTTACATGAGTTCTCACCATCCGCGAATCCCTGTCATCGTCATGACGGCGTACGGGACTCCGGTCATCGAAAACAGCGTCTCGCATCTGGGGGCGATCCGTTACCTGGAAAAGCCTTTGGACTTTGACCTTCTCGTGGATAATATCTACAACATTGTTAAGCCGTTCGATGATGTGGATGTGCCGGGCATCCAGTTAACCTCTTTCCTGAAGCTGTTGCAGATGGAAAAGAAAACTTGCGTCCTCACGATCCGGAATCAGGATCAGAAGGGAAAGCTTTTTTTGAAAAAAGGTAACCTGATTCATGCCATCGCCCCAAACAGTTCAGGAGAAACGGCAGTCATGGAAATCCTGGCCTGGGGACAGCCGGAAATTCAGATCAGTTCAAAAACCTTTTCTGTGGAAAAGAATATCCAGCATGATCTGGATTTTATCATGATGGTCCTGGAAAGCCGGCAGCGGAGCGCCCGCGCATCCGAACCTGTGCAACCATCCGCCGCAAGCACCTATGACATTGAACTGGGTGATATATTCAACGTGGGAGAAGAAGTCCCGGCAACGGCTTCCCCAGAAGAGGTTCCGGCTACAGCAGCGGACGTAATGCCATCGCTCGACCTGGAAGAGGAAACAACACCCGCCGCGATACTTGATGCGTCGGAAAGCGATCAACTGGCCGAAGAGATTTCGGAAACTGAAACCGCAACGGCAAGTCCTCTTTCGGAGGAAGGCCTCACGCTTGAGACGGAAATATACCTTTCTCCATCTGCAGACGAAGAGCGCCGGGACGAAGAGACTGCAACCGATGCATCAACCGACGAACCGGCAGGAGAATCCTCTAGTGACAGCATCCCGGAACAGACAGACGGGTTGCTCATAGAAATGCCGGTGCCCATAGATGAGTCTTCGGCTGAGGTCATCGATCAAACAGCGTTTCGTGCTGAAAATCCTGAGTTCAAGGAAAAAACGACACGGGCTGAGGAATCATTTACTGAACCCTCCGCACAGGACGTCAACCAGACAGAAACTGAGTTGCTTGAAGAAATACCGGTTCTCTTAGAAGAACCAGGACAAGAGCTTCGCACCGGAAATATACCAGATACGGGAATTCAAGCACCGAAAGATCATTCCATCGGCACCGGTGAGGAATCGATTTGTGCTGAAAGCGTTTCCGGGGATGAGGATAAGCGGCCTCCCATTTCACACACGGGGGCGGAACAGTTAACCAACTTATTGGAAGGAAAGGAGAATGCCGTGAATGTCAAGAAAATGAACGAAGCGTTGAACACTCTCAAAGAAACAGCGGGAGCCGGATTGATCTCGTGTGATATCTACACGTCCCGCGACGGTCAATCCATCATCAGCTACAACGGAAACGAAACGTACTGCGCCATGTCCAACCAGATCACCCAGTATATGATCAACACCATCAAGGAAGCGGGATTTCCCCCGATGGGTAACACCTATATGGTTGATTTGGCTGATGACAAGATGGTCATCGTGTTGATCATGGGTGATTATCAGTGGGGAATTCTTATCGATACGAAAAAGACCTCCCTGGGCATCCTGCTCAACGTGGCCCTGCCGAAAGCCAAGGCCGTTTTTGCCGCCGCTTTGGAATAGTTGACGTCAAAACTTCCTATCCGGAAAATCCGGATTAGAAAATGCCTTATCGGCTGGCATTGACTGTTTATTGTGTCATCTTTGAAAGGGGTCCGGACTTGCCATGTTATGCGTTTATTTCCCTGAGATCCAATGAATTTAGGGATTAAATAAAGTAAGCATGGACAGTTGTTGCTGTTTTTGGGGGACCAACAACACGAGAGCAGGAGAAAGGCGGTTCGGAAAAGCATATGAATATTTTTAATATTTTTACTCCCAATGCCGGGAAATCAGCAAAATCAAATCCTACGAAGGAGCATACAATGGATATCAGCAAACTCAATCAGGCCATGGATGAATTAAGAGAATATTCGAACGGTGGCGCCCTGGCGAGCGATATTTACACAACCCGGGATGGTCAATCGATCGCGTCATTCAACTCCAATCCCGTCGCCTCGGCCATGTTCAATCAGATCACACAATATATTGCCAACACCATGAAGGAAAGTGGTCTTCCTGAGATGGGAAAATATTACATTATCGAACTGGAGGGAAACAAAGCCATCGTCGTTCTAAATTTGGGTGACTACCAGTGGGGTATGGCCGTTGACACCAAAATCTGTTCCCTGGGACTGATGATCAACATCGTCATTCCCCATATTACGGCCCTTTTTAAGTCCGCGATTCCTTAGTAAACGACCGCCCCTGAAATCGTCTTCTGGATTCAGACGCACAGAGCCAGGTTGACTTAGGGACAATGATTATTATCCATCAGGCATCAACCGTTTTTTGATGTCGATATAAGGTATTGTCCTGTCATCGGAATAGGGCGCAAACATCACTGTGGTCTTGGCCGTTTAAGCAAGACTGGGTTGGCGACAACCATTTTGTTTTTGTATTTTCATTGGCCCCTGCCTGGAGCCATGGACAACATAGCAGCATGTTCGGAAGCGGCGAAATAACCAACAGGCCTCTGCATTCACTCTCTTGCCGATTGCACTTTATGAATGCAAGCGCTCTCGTGTAAATATGCTTTGACAGGCGGTGTTAAACCCCCTATTCTGCAGCCCATGAATCCATTGGAACAGATCAGGACCATTCCACTTTTTGAAGGGCTGGAGCGCGATCAACTGCGCAATGTTGCGGATATTGTGCAGCAGCGTACTTATCGCCGAGGCGAAGTCATTTTCCTCGAAGGGGATGAAGGAAACGGATTTTACATTGTCAACACGGGTCAGGTAAAAATCTATAAAATTTCCGTGGAAGGAAAGGAACAGATTCTACACCTGTTTGGTCCCGGCGAATCTTTCGGCGAAGTCGCCGTTTTCACCGGACATGACTTTCCGGCAAACGCCAAAGCCAACGCCAACACGACCTGCATGTTTATCCCGCGTGACGGTTTTATCGACATCATCCGGCGGGACCCTGCTCTTGCCCTGAACATGCTGGCAGTGATGTCCATCCGCTTGAGAAAGTTTACCGGACTGATCGAGGACCTGTCCCTAAAGGAAGTCCCGGGACGTCTGTCCGCTTATTTGCTTTTCCTGAGCGACAAGTCACCGGAAGCCGAAGATCTGGATCTGGAGGTCAGCAAAGGTCAACTGGCAGCGCTGCTGGGCACGATTCCGGAAACCTTATCCCGGATTCTGAACCGGATGGCTCGTCTTGGACTTTTGAAAACCGAAGGCGCCCGCGTGAGGATTCTGAACAAGTCGGCCTTGCAGAAAATTGCCGACGGAGAGACCAAGATGTCTTGATGCATCCTATAAATTTATGATTAAAAAAATCCAATTTCCAGGAGGAGTGCTATGAGTGACGAGCGAAGAAAGCGGACCCGGGTTCCCGTCCAGTTCGAAATGGCAATCCGGTGCGGCGAAGAGGAGTATCCGGCGGAAATGGTCAATTTGAGCCTGACGGGGGTGCTCTGCGTCACCGCCCCTTCTTTTCAAAAAAACGCACCCTGCACCGTCAGGATAAGACTAAGCGATGAGACGAAAATCGACCTTGCCGGTCAAATCCTGCGGGTCGGCACCGACGAAACAGCCATCAGTTTTACCTCCATGGACGAGGAAAGCTTTTTCCATCTCAAGCGCATCATGGAATTCAACGCCAGCGACGCCGATAAAATCGACAGGGAGATGATTGTTCCCGCTTTTAAATAGCAAAGACCGGTGTGCTCGCCTATGCAACCGGTCTCTTGTTTTCTCCATGGCAGCAATTTATAGTTAACAAAACCGGATTTTTATAAACAACCTCCTTATATTTCAGTTTGCCATCGACAAAAAATGACGGTGGACCGAACCCACTTTCAATCTTCTCTTACAAAAAAATCGTGGTTGTCCCTTCTCATCAAAGCTTTCCGTTAAAATTTTACCTGCGGCGCCGCCTTGGCCACGGCGGGGGCTTCAAATAGGGTAGCCGGAGCAAACCCGAACATGCCGGCGAGGATGTTGGCGGGAAAACTTTTAACGGCGATATTGTAGGTCTGTACGGCATCATTGTAGCGCTTTCGCTCCACGGCAATACGGTTTTCCGTTCCGGCCAGCTCATCCTGAAGGCGCATGAAATTTTGATTGGATTTCAGATCAGGGTACCGTTCAACCACAAGCAACAAACGGCTCAGGGCGGAAGTCAGGTCATTGTTGGCGCTGATCTTGTCGGGTACGCTGCCCGCCCCGCCGACTTTCGCCCGGGCGTTGGTGACTTCCACGAAGACATCTCTTTCCTGCTTTGCATAACCCTTGACTGTCTCCACAAGATTGGGAATCAAATCGTAACGGCGCTGCAACTGGTTTTCCACCTGGGCCCATGCGGTCTTGACCGTTTCATCGCGTGTCACGAAGTTGTTATAGGTTCCCTTGAAGAACGAATACAAAGAAATGATCAGAATCAAGAGAATGATACCGGACACAATCAGCCCCATTTTCCCTTTCGACATACGATACCTCCTTATTATTTTATTCGTTAAGCTTCATTCCGCTTTCAACTGGTTGATAAAATCATCCATCTTCCCGACTTCCAAGAGATATTGGTCGAACAGGGGCGCCACCGCTTTCAAGTCATCTTTCGCCGTCTCTTCCTTAATCTCAAGGCACCGGCTAAAAATATCGCCGTCGATTCCGGCGAGGACACAGGCATCGCGGATCAATGCATGCCGTGCAGACGGAATCGGGCTACCCTTCAGGTAAAGGATGGCGGCAAACAGGGATAGAAAAGCCACCAAAGAAATTTTGATCAAGTCCCGGAGCTTTTTCGCCTGGCCTTCCGAGTCCAGATAACCCTGTCGGAGATGGAGCAATTTCCCTTTGACTTCACGCTCCAATTGCAACCTCAGACAGGTCCGGTCAAAAGCAAGCGCGGACAGCGGATCATCGCCATAGACCGGCACATGCTGCACCTGCATGTTCAGAAATTCGATAGGATAAACGTCCAGTGCATTCTCCAGGAACATTTTCGACATGATCAGCGGTGTTGCAATCCGTCTTTTCTGCCACCCGCCGATCAGTTCATGGAGTCGTTTCAGGTTTTTCATCCCCTCCTCTGTGACCATGACGAGGAAATTGAGATCCGACCGGCCGGGCTCATAGGCTTCGGAAGCACCGCTTCCGTAAAGGACTATGGATTGCAGATCCTTCCCGAATGCTGTTTGAAGCTGTCCGGTGATTTCCGGAAAGATATCCTCCGGTTTTTTGATTGTATTTGCCATGTTATTTTCTCCTAAAAACCCCGGCTTGCCCCACCGCCGCCGCTCGAGCCGCCGCCGAACCCGCCGTAACCGCCGCCGAATCCGCCGAATCCGCCACCTCCACCGCCGCGACCGCCGCTGAGGAAGGCCAGGATCAGGTAAGGCAGCATCGCCCGACCTTGCCTGGTCAAAAGCAGCGGAATCATGACCAGAAAAAAAAGAAGCAGGGGCAAGATGTTCCCGCGATTGTCCGGTCTGGTTCGGGCGGTTGCCCTGACTGCGACATTCCCCTCCAGGGTAATCCCCGCATCCTTTGCCACCACTTGCGACACAACCACCGCGGCATTTTCCAAGCCCATACCATAGTCACCTTTTTTCAGATAGGGCATGACATAACGGTCCAGGATTTCTCCAACCAGTCCGTCGGGCAGAATACCTTCCACCCCGTAACCCGTTTCAATCCTGATTTTTCTCTCCCTGAGAGCGAGAAAAATCAACACCCCCTTGTCTTCTCCTTTTTTCCCGATTCCCCAGGCCTGGTAGAGTTCATTGGCGTACATTTCAGGTTCATTGTCGCCCACATCCTTGACCGTGACCACGACGACCGTCGTTCCGGTTTTTTCCAACACCTCCTGAGACAAACGGGCCATGCGTTTTGCCGCATCCGCCGGAATAACACCGGCAAAATCATTCACGGCGCCGGTGGAGGCAGGAAAGGCGTTCTCAGCCCACGCAAAGGGGCAGAACAAAAGGACAAATATGAAAACGGCCAGGATCGTGCCAACGACACCCCTCTGTCGCAGGCAACAATATTGAATTTGATTCATCGTTTGCTCTTAGATCGCGCTCAAAATAATGATAAAGGTTCTCTTCTCAAAGCGGTGCATGGTGGTTCTTTTCACACAGCGTGGACATCTTATATAATGACGACCAGACGGCGGCAAGGAAAACCTTGCACCACCGACAAACCTGCCCGATTTAGGCCTTGAATTAATTTCTGTTGTATTATAGCAACCTCGCTTGACGGCCTTTTCGGATATTGAAGGGGAATTTACCCGTAACGAGGAAACATATGACGCTCTCGCTTCTGCAGAATGAAATCATTGCCCTCCTGCGCCGGAAGAATGCTATTCTGCTCGTCCATTACTACCAGCGACCGGAAGTGCAGGAGATTGCCGATTTTCTGGGCGATTCACTGGCCCTGTGTCTGGAAGCGTCCAAAACGCAGGCGGAAGTCATCGTCTTCGCCGGTGTGCATTTCATGGCGGAAAGCGCCGCGATTCTTTGCCCGGATAAAACCGTCCTGATCCCGAGACCCGACGCGGGTTGCCCGCTTGCGGATACCATTACCCCGGAGGCGCTGAAGAAAGCTAAAGCAGATCACCCGGCCGCAACAGTCGTAACCTATATTAATTCCACGGCAGAAATTAAAGCTTTAAGCGATATCTGCTGTACATCGGCAAACGCACGGCACGTGGTGGAATCGATCCCCATGGAGAAAGAAATTCTCATGGTCCCCGACGGCAATCTTGCCCGTTATACCGCCCGTTTCACGAACCGCCGGGTTATTCCCTGGACCGGGTCCTGCCCCTTCCATCAGGCCTTGACACCGGATGAGATCCGCACGCGTAAAAACGCCTATCCCGACGCCCTGTTCATTGCCCATCCCGAATGCCGACCCGAGGTGCTGGATCTGGCAGATTTCGTTGGTTCGACCGCCGCCATGCTGAGATACGTTCAGCAATCGGACCATCCAGCGTTTATCGTCGGCACGGAAGTGGGTATTCTTGTCCGCATGCAAAAGGACAACCCCGGCAAGGTTTTGGTGCCGGCGGCAGATCACATGGTCTGTGAAACCATGAAGTATACGACCCTGGAAGATATCCATGCCACCTTGCTCAACATGAAACCTGTCGTGGCCATCGCGGAAGAAAAGCGGCTGGCCGCTCTTGCTTCCCTGAAAAGCATGCTGTCCCTTTCCGAGTCGAAGTAATATACCCTTGCATTTAAAAAAACCGGTTTTGCCTGTGAGAAAGATCATTGCACAAAAGTCATTTCCATCCCATTCCCCTCTGGGAATGCTCCGGGAACGCTTGCGATCGGAGGCGAAAACGACGGTGGGAGGCTTGCACGGCTCTTCCCGGAGTTTATTGGCATCGCTTCTGTTCGCGTCGCAGGATGAATCGCTTATCGCCGTCTTAGGAACCGAAAAGGACGCCTGGGATTTTTACCGGGACTGCCGGGTATTCTCCAATCAGACCGACGTCCTCCATTACCCCGCTTGGGATATCCTTACAGCCGATTTTTTCGCAATCCAGAAGGAAATTGAATTGGCCCGGCTGGAAGCCCTCTCGGCCCTGCTGTCAAATCGACCTTGCCTGATGGTTACTTCTTTGCCCGCTCTGGTGCAAAAGATCATTCCCCGCCGCGTGTTCACGGGCTACATGAAAACCATTTCCCTGGGGGATATGGTGGACAGAGACAATCTGGCGCAAAAGTTCATCTCCGGCGGGTACACAAAAAAAACCCTGGTCGAAGAAAGAGGCGAATTCAGCGCCCGGGGAAACATCGTTGACATTTATCCCCCCGATGCGGCTAACCCTTTCCGCATTGAGTTGGTGGGTGACGAAATAGAGTCCATCCGCCAGTTCGATCCCGTTTCTCAGCGTTCGTCCGGGGAAACCCTGGCGTTCCAAATCGTCCCTGTCCGTGAACTGATTCTGACGGATCGGAGAAAACAACGGGCCGTCCGGAACATCCGCCTCCGCGCCAACGATCTTGAACTGCCGCGTCAGGTGAAGGATCATCTGACGGAAGCGATCAACAACGATCTCCTGTCGTCCTTGAATCCCATGTATCTTGCTCTGTTTTACGCTCCAGACGACAATTCTGCCTTCACTGACCAACCGGTGGAAACATTGGGTACCTTCTTCGATTACTGCTCGGGGCAGGAGCTTTTCTTCTTCGATGACGCTTCCTCCATGGCCAGGTCACTGGAAGACCTGGAAAACACGACCAATCGTTTTTTGTTACAGGCCCGCCATGAAAACAAGTTTTTCGTCGATATCGCAGCCTTTCATCTCGCAACGACAGATCTGAAGATGCGTTTGGCCTCCTTCCCCCAAATTCGTCATGAAGCATTGCAACTTCAGCCCACTGCATTTTCCGAGACCACGACCGCCAAACCTTCGTCCCTGCTGTTTCACACGGCGGAAATGGGACTGATGAAAAGGGAAGGCCCGGTTGCTGCGGAAGGCCTCCTCTACCCGCTGGCAGAAAGGATCCGGGAAAGGCTGGAAGACGGTGATCTGGTCGTCTTCATGTGCCCGGGAAAAGAAGATATCCCCAGGATGGCGCATCTGCTTGAAGGATACGGCTTAAAACCGGGCCGTCAGGAACCGGACGTCTCTTTTCTGGATCTGGTGACGGACCACCGTCCTCCAGGACGTCTGGTCCTGATGGAAGGCAAGGTAACAAGTGGATTCCACTTTCCTGAACTCCACCTCACGGTCATCTCGGAAGAAGATATTTTCGGCCGCAAACAAAACAAGCGTATCACCAGGCCGGCTCGGGAAGGCTATTTTCTCAAATCTTTCGGTGAGTTGACCGAAGGCGATTTTATCGTCCACAAGGACCACGGCATCGGGATTTACCTTGGGCTGCAGAAAATGTCCGTGGCGGAGATCGAAAATGATTTTCTGTTGATCGAATACGCAGAAAATGACCGGCTCTATATTCCGGTGGACCGTCTTGATCAGATCCAGCGCTATATCGGTCCCGATGGATATACACCCAAACTGGAGCGTCTGGGAGGCACCTCCTGGGAAACGGTCAAGGAACGGGTCAAGAAATCGATCCGGGATGTCGCCGAAGAACTGGTCTCCATCTATGCCGCCCGGGAAGTGATCGAAAGAGAGGTCTTTTCACCTCCCGACCGGCTTTACGAAGAGTTCTGCGCCGCCTTCGAGTATGAGGAAACACCGGACCAGGTTCGGGCTATTGAAGATATTCATGGCGATATGGCCCAGGAAAAGCCGATGGACCGTCTCATTTGCGGCGACGCCGGGTTCGGCAAAACCGAAGTGGCCCTGCGGGCTTCCTTCCGAGCCGCCATGGATGGCCGCCAGGTCGCCGTCCTCGTGCCGACGACTATTCTTGCGGAACAGCATTATCAGACATTTATCCGCCGTCTACAGGATTATCCCCTGCGCATCGAGGTTCTGAATCGCCTGAAAACCAGAAAGGAACAGGCGGCAATCGTCGAGGCCGTCAACCGGGGTGCAGTGGACATTGTTATCGGCACCCACCGCATTCTCCAGAAAGATCTGACCTTCCGGAATCTGGGACTGGTCATTATCGACGAAGAGCAGCGCTTCGGTGTCACCCACAAGGAACGGCTGAAGAAAATCCGCACCCTTGTCGATGTCCTGACTCTGTCGGCGACGCCGATTCCCCGAACCCTGCATCTCTCTTTGGTCGGCATCCGAGACCTGAGTATAATCAATACCCCCCCGGAAGACCGACAGCCCATCCGGACCTATGTCCTAGAATTCAATGAAGAGACCATCCGGGAGGCCATCCGGCATGAACTGAATCGCCACGGCCAGGTCTTTTTTCTCCATGACCGGATCCAGTCTATCTTCACCATGGCCCGTTTGCTCGAAAAACTGGTCCCGGAGGCAAACATCGGCGTTGTCCACGGCCGGATGAAACCCGGGGAAATAGAAGAGACCATGGTAAATTTTGTGAAGGGACATCTCGATATTCTGGTCTGTACGACCATTGTCGCCTCGGGCGTCGATATTCCCTCGGCCAATACGATGATTATCAACCGGGCGGACCGTCTGGGCCTTTCCCAGCTCTACCAGATACGAGGACGAGTCGGACGCTCGCGGGAAGAGGCCTTCGCCTATCTGCTCATTCCCAAGGGGGCGATGCTCTCCCGGGACGCCCAGAAACGTCTTCAAACACTGATCGACTTCTCTGAACCCGGTTCGGGATTCCGCATCGCCTCCAACGATCTGGAAATCCGGGGAACAGGCAACCTTTTGGGTACGTCACAGTCGGGACATGTCTCGGCGGTCGGTTATGAACTCTACACGGAACTCATGGAAAAAACGATCCGGGAATTAAAGGGGGAAGAGCTCCCTCGGGAAGAGATCAAGGCAGAGATCCACCTGGGCATACCCGCGTTCATTCCCGAAGCCTACATGACCGACGAGCACCGTCGCCTCCTCACATACAAACGCATTTCTCTCGCCCGCACCGAGGCGGAACTCTTAGAAATTCGAGACGAAATGACGGACTGCTACGGCTTTATCCCGCCGGAGGTGGACAATCTGCTTCATAACATCCGCCTGCGGCATCAACTGGAAACGCTGAAAAGCCGCAAGATGACCTGCGATTCCCACTACTTGACCATTCAATTCAGTCCGGACAGTCCGGTGGACCCGGGAAAAATTCTTTTGCTTGCCCGGACGCAGATGAAAGGAACGAAGTTGACGCCGGAGCTGAAATTGTATATTCCAGTACCAAAGTTACCGGATGGGGACCGCATTCGTTTTGCCCGGGAGGTTCTGAATGCCCTCATCCCACAACCAGGCTCTTCAACCAAGGAGGAAAAATGAAGTCAACCGGATTGCGCACAACCCTTTTGACGGTTTTTACACTTTTGCTTTTTGCCTGTCCCGTTCATGCGGTGATTGTGGACCGCATTGTCGCCGTCGTCAATGACACCCTAATCACCCAGTCGGATCTGAACAGCACCTTTGAGCCGATCCGGAAAAGAATCGCGGCCCAGACAAGCGGAGAAGAACGAGCAAGCGCCCTGAAGAAAGCCCAGGAGGGTATGCTCAACCGGATGATCGATGATATTCTCATTGAACAGGAAGCGGCCAGGCTGGGCATAAAAATTCCGGACGAAGACGTCACGGGAGCAATTGAGAACATCCTTGCCCAAAAAAATCTTACCATGAATGATTTTGAAAAGATTTTGGAAAAAGAAGGTATGTCCCTCGAAGGCTATAAAAAGGAAGTCAAGACGCAAATGATTCGCTCCAAGGTTGTCCGGCGCGAATTGCGCACCGCGATCGCCGTCACCGATGAAGAAATCGGGGAGTACTATATCAAGCACCGGGCGGAATACGAGGGTCAGCAAGCCGTCCGGATCAAACAGATCGTCCTGCTCTTTCCGGAAAAACTTGACGATGACATAAAACAGAAGCTGAAAGGTGATATGGAAGCGATTCTCAAGCGGCTGAAAGCCGGAGAGCCTTTCGATAAACTGGCCTCGCAGTTCTCTCAAGGCCCAACAGCCAAGCAGGGAGGAGATATCGGATTCGTTGAAAGAGGCATCATGCCCCCCGAGATGGAAAAGATCGCCTTTGCCCTGGAACCGGGGCAAATCAGCGATGTCATTGAATCTCCGGCGGGCTTTACGATCATCACCGTGACGGACAAGCGGGGTGCAGGGACCCGGATGATCGAATCCGTACGTGATGAAATCAAGGACAAGCTCTTGGACGCCAAAATGGACAAGAAAATTGAGGAGTGGATGAGCGACCTTCGCAAGAAGGCGCACATCAGCATCAAGGAATGATCCGGCGGGGATGTCTGCCCGCGGCCAGCAGGTCCTTGATCCGTCCGAATTGATGCCCCGACATTTTTCCGGGGCATCCTCTTTTATGGAAGTATGGAAGGTTTTCCCCCATGAACTGTATCCGCATCAAAGGGGCCGCACAGCATAACCTGAAGCACTTGACGTTAGAAATCCCCCGGGACAAACTGGTGGTGATTACGGGACTCAGCGGCTCCGGAAAATC
>Ga0302253_1000260_pt1 | contig 49230 bp, 35 predicted proteins | sample AAG_RA_Trp_MG_FD_193537 | JGI IMG/M metagenome (GOLD analysis project Ga0302253, IMG submission 193537) | Enriched activated sludge microbial communities from anaerobic digester in WTTP, New Holstein, Wisconsin, United States - AAG_RA_Trp | ecosystem: Engineered > Bioreactor > Anaerobic >...
CTCCTTTTGTTGGTTGATGGTTTTTGTCGATTATCAACCTTAGAGAACAGATGGCCTTCTTTCAAGGTTTTTTAAGAGGGGGTATACCCCCTCTTAACTCAATTTACAGACATTATGTTACACTACCTATTTGGCTTGATAGGTATCAAGAAACCAGTCTCAAGACGGAAATAATTACATTCTATATCGTCATCAAATGTTTCAAGGATCAATCTTTTAGGTTTAATGAGATATACACAATTTTGAGTATAATCAGTTTCATGTATAAATTTTTTAGGTACACCATCAAGAATTAGTTCTATACATTCATCTTCATGTGATATTTTTGCCTCTATCAAATCAAGTCCCCCACCATCAGGTAAAAAAGTATGATTAAAAAGATATTCATTACTGATTAAATTCATTATCTTGATAATATCGTCCTTGTTTTCCCAGATACATCTTGAAGGAAAAGAACATTCATATATATTTTTACATATAGACATCCAATTTATTCTATTTTTCTGTCTGAAATCTTTTTCCGAATCAACGAATTCTTGTAATTTCTTGATAAAACATGACAAACTAGGACGATTCTGGGGGTCGTTGTCTGTAGAATCAGTCAATAATTCATCAAGCTGTCTATATATTCCGCTTAAATAATTAATCAATTCAATAGAGCTTTTTTTGATATATTGCCCATCAAACCCTTTTGCTTCTTTTGTTAATAATATCCATAACGTTTTTGATAGTGAATAAACATCGGCTTTTTCTAAATCAGCACTTTGGGGATTTCGTCTCATTTCTGGAGCAATAGTCCATTCAGGACCAACTTTTTTATTGTTAAGAGTTATATCGTCTTTAGTTGGATAATGCACCAAACCAAAATCACCAATACAATAAGATTCCTTATATCGAAAAAGATTTATAGGTTTTATATCTCTATGAAATATCTTCTTCTCATGAAGACATTTCAAACCTTTTGCAATTTCTATTATTGCCTTAACAACTACGATACTATCTTTATCAACTAGATATTTATCTATTGTTTCAGCATAAGGCATGACGTAATAATAAGGTATTGTCTTATCGTCAATATTATAGTCTATTATCGGAAGAATTAGTTTATTCGTGTCTTGGTTTTCAACAACAGTTTTGATTTCATCACAAAATCTTTTAATCTTATTTTGGGAATTTTTCAAAATTTTAATTGCTAATTTTTCGTCATGTTCATTTTGAGTTTCCCAAACTTCAGAATGACCACCAGAAGCGATAAATTTTATTAATCGCCATTTACCAATTGAGTTATTTTTCTCATACATATTTTTCTTCATATCTTTCCTTTTATGAAAAAATTAAAAAAATACGGTTCACAAGTTAGCACCCTCAGCGCTTCGTGAACCTCAGATACAATCGATATCTTAAATTTTTCAACAAATAATCTCGATAAAATATATGTTACACAATATGGATTTGATGTGTAAAGATGAAACCCGCAATCGGCTTCTATGCCGTTCCAGCAGGTTTCTGAATCATTGTTTGAAATGATAATTCCTCTTTACATTCTAAATTTCTCTTCTCATAAAAAAAATACTCAAATAAAAAAAAGTAAACTTATTGCCATCACTGCCATACCTGAAATAAATCCATAAATACAATAATGATGTTCGCCATATTCTTCTGCGGAAGGTATCAGCTCATCGATAGAAATAAACACCATAATTCCCGCTACGGATGCGAATATGACACCAAAAACAATTTCATTAAAAAATGGCCTGAGTAAAATATATCCGACAAGTGCCCCAACAGGTTCGGCAAGCCCGGAAACAAGAGAGTATACAAAAGCTTTTTTCTTATTGCCAGTTGCATAATAAATTGGAACCGCAACGGATACTCCTTCCGGGATATTATGGACAGCAATCGCAACCGCAATCATAATTCCCAGTTTAACATCACCTATGGCACTCATAAACGTAGCAAGCCCTTCTGGGAAATTATGTATTGCAATTGCAAGGGCAACAAAAACACCTGTTCTATGAAGGGATCTTATACACTTGGGTTTTTCCTTCCCTTGGATTTCTTTGACATGATGAATTTCATGAGGGTTATCACACTCGGGGATAAGTCTATCAATTATTCCTATCACAAGTATACCCAGAAAAAAGGAACCAACAGTAGCCCAAGCTCCTGCTTTATTCCCTAAAACAGAGCTTATGCTATCATTAGCTTTTGGAAATATCTCTATCAAAGATACATAAACCATAACTCCGGCAGAAAAGCCAAGTGATCCAGATAAAAATCTTTTATTTAGGTCTTGCATAAAGAAAGAAAGCGCACTTCCTATGCCTGTTGACAAACCAGCAAAAACGGTTAGGCCAAAAGCTAATATAACTTGATTAGTAGAAATATTTTCAAACATAGTTTCTCCGATTATCACTAAAACAACTTAGGCAAAAACACAAAAAGCCTGACAGCAAAATCATCAGGATTTTTGAATACGTCTATTACTCTAATTTAGATTCCATAATTCTTATTCAATCTTTGTTTTCATGTCTTCTAAGATAGTTTCTAAATCATCTTCGTGCTCGACCTCATCTTCCAGAATTTCTAAAATAATATGGTAAGTAATCGGATCTTTTCCCTCTATCATATCCAAGAGCTTTTTATAAACAGCGATCGCGCATTGTTCTCCCTTGATGTTTTGTTCAAGCAACGTCTTAGTATTAGGATTTGATGGTTCATCATATCCACAATTTGATTCTTGTTTCCATTGTTCAGGATTTATGATCGGAATCCCGCCAAGTTGGAGGATTCGCTCAGTAAGCATGTTGGCATGCTTAAGTTCATCATTAGCATGTTCAGCAAGTTCACCTGCAATAATGCCTCTCATTCTTCCAACCGCGACTTTAGATCCTACCCAATATTGATAGTATGCCAACCACTCATCCGCCAGTGCCTTGTTCATCAATCTGAGTAATTCATCCACATTTAATCCGACAATTTCTCTTCCCTTAGTCCCCATATTTGTTCTCCTTTCATCGCTAATAAATTTTAATTTAAACTGTTGCTACATTCTCATCCCCTGACTGATACGCAGCATTCTCGTACCATTTATCCAACCATGACGACTTTTCATCAAATGGATTGGTCCGCATGGCAAAAAGAAAAAAGTAAGGATAATGTTTTTTCGTATACTCCATATAAGATAACCATTGGTATGTTAAACGGCTATATGCTCTTTCAATATCCACTTTTGTATGCCTGATATCTTCGTCCGATATATTTTCCAGGTCTCTGGTGGCCAATTCCTCCGTAATATGAAAGATAGCCATCAACGTTTCCGTAAAAGACTCATGTTCTAAAAGCGAAGGATTCTGAAGAAGATTTGTCAGGAAATTCCTTTTGCTTCTTAAAAATTTCTCCAATTTCGTCAAATTCAGCTTTGTCATATCCATATCGGGTTTATATTTTTTTATCATACGAAAGGCCGGCTTAAAATCTAATTCGCAACAACCTTCTTCACAAGTTATATATTTCTGAATTCTGTTTAAATTCCTGTCGAAATTAGATAAATAAACAAGTAGATGTTTCCCGAATTCGCTGAAAAAGATTTCAATAACCATATTCAATTTCTTTAGATGGCTCTTCTTTTCCCACTCATTTAGAACCTGGTGGATAATAATGGAAACAAGAAGGACTTCAATAAAGACAAATGCGATATCTCCGATAAGATAAATGAATATGTGATGCGCGTCGTGAAACAAAAGATAATGGATATAATAACAAGCGGCAGACAAAGCCACCATCACAAGCGCTGCTACAACTTTCCATTTAAATTTATCACTCATTGCTGACCTCTCTTATATTTTTTACAAAACCACTCTAAAACAACTTTGTAACCCGTTATAACAAAATCCTTCTTTAATTGAACTGTTATAAATCTCAAAACAGACACGGCTCACAATGTAACACTCTCAATGATTGGTGAAACTCAGATACAATAGGTATCTTAAATTTTTTACCAAATAATCACGCTAAAATATATGTTACCGTATACAGGACAGATGTGTAAAGATGAAACCCGCAATCGGCTTCTATGTCGTTCCAGATTTGCCGGCATCTTTTTTAATTTTTGCCGTTTAAACGGTCATCAATAAAATAAATTCCATTTTTTTATTAACGTAGTCATACCGGAACCTCACATTCTCGACTTCGTTGAGCACAAAAAAAGAGCACAAAAAAACAAAAATAGTTATAAAATCCCGTAAATAACTTGTAAATAGAAGTTTTAAAGGTAGAAAAACAAAACGGAGAGGGAGGGATTCGAACCCTCGGTAGGAGCCTAAACTCCTACGACGGATTAGCAATCCGTTGCCTTCAGCCAGCTCAGCCACCTCTCCGTATTATGAACGGTAAAAAATATATATTAATATGTCAGCCGGAAAAAAATATTTTCCAGACAATTCTTCCAAAAAAAATCAAACACCAAAAACTCAAATAAATCAGGGTTTTTTATCCCCCCGTATGTATAAATACAACGGAGGGGGTGGGATTCGAACCCACGGTGCCGGTAAAGGCACGCCAGTTTTCAAGACTGGTGCAATAAACCAACTCTACCACCCCTCCTTGAATCTATAGAGAATAACAAAAATATTTTCCATCAGTCAATATTTTTTACACATAATATTTGAATAATAATCATTTGTGATCAAAAAAATTTTTACGCTTAACAACTTGATACTGTTTCGCCATCACCCGCTTCATTTTACTGCGCGAAAGTTTGGTTTGAGCAATCAGCTTATACGCAGACTGAACACCTCACCGGACTGAATACGGGGAAGTTCTATATCCACAAGTATGGGTGTATTCTCACAAAGCAGGTACTGTTCCGATTCCGTCGGCCCAACAACAGTGAGATACATTTTCGGGTCAAGATATGTTATGTTTTTGCTGAGCGCGGCGGCGCTCAAACTCATCTGCACCCTGTGCCCGGCATTCAGTATTTGGAGCCGCATATCGGTGATATCGAAGAAAAACGATGTAAATCCCGATCGATGTTCGAATTTATCTACTTTCTCGAGAATTTCGCCGTGAACCTTTTGCATTACTATATCGCTGTCGTCCTCATCTTCCTGGAAAAACTCGATTACGTAATCATGTATCTGTTCGCCGAACTGGTCGTGTACGCAAGTTACAAGATGCTGGTACTGATGATATTTTTCTTCCGCGGTGATAATCCCCTGCTGGAACGTCTGGGCGGTGATTTGGCGCAGGTTATCGATATGCTGGCGGTATTTGTCGGGCGAATCGATGCGCAAGCTCCGTATTATGAGGTCGCCAAGCGAATTGTAGCTGGTGTCCGACGGTGTTTTTATTGAAGAATGGTTTTTCTCGTATAATACCCCAAACGCTATCGTATCGTAACAAGGAAGAACCTCAACTATCTCCGGCAGATCTGTTTCCGTTGTGAATTTCAGGCGCAGATATCTGGCGTTCAAATTGGCGGTTGCTACCCGCACAACCCCGTCGGATCCGTTCTGGTGTTTGATAGACGCGATGCCTTCGTATGAATCCGAACCAATCAAAATGGTCGTGTACAGATTGTCCGGGCAAAAAATTTTGTTCGCCGGATCGAACAGGTCGTTCAGCGCCATGTTCCAGCTTATTGGCGATGCGAACTTAAGCGCGTCGAGCACAAGTTTCCCTGTCTGAAACATTCCGTCCCATTTCCATCCTTTGAACATGCGCCCCAAAACCGACTGGCCAAGGCTTGCCAGCGGAGATCCGAAATTGCACGGTGCGAGCATGACCAGATGATCTATCGGACATAATTCCGGCTGAGCGTAATAATAATGATACAGATACTGGCGCACTACAAGGCCGCCGGTTGAATGCACAATCACATCGAACTCACGCGGAGCCTGAGGGATATTGTTTGCTTTAATAGCTTTGCCCATCGCTTCGCCAAGATCGTTTATGGTTACTTCGTCGTACATGCTCATATAATCGCCGAGAAAAATATTGACTACCTCAAACCCGTTGGATTTGAGAAATCCCGCCAACGGCTCAAAAGAATCCGATTTGTCGCTCCACCCGTGAATTATCAAAACAGGTTTACCTTGCATGGCTGTATCTCCTCAACTTTTAATTTTCTGGGTAAAGGTTCTCTCATTATAGGCATGCGTTTCGATATCGAGTATCGGGGTACCGTAACGGATAAATAATATCGCCTTTTTTATAATACAATATTATACATATATGTATCTATATAAATTTTAACAATTGATGCGGAGTAGATGATAAAACAAAGGAATAAGTGATGACGTTTTAAAATATTATATGATTATGAATTTATGTAATCACAGATTATGCAATGCATTCATTTATAATTTTTTGCGCTATTATAAAACTTTCTTTTTAAATACATATACGTAAATCCAACGCATAAAACCATAATTCCGCATATCGATAATACAAGCCCGTAAAAATATGATTTCGGTTTATACTCAAACAGTATTCTGTGCCTGCCACTATCAAGAGCGACACCGCGGAAAATATTTTTTATAGGCAGAATTTCTTTCTTAACTCCATCGACTTTTACCTGCCATCCGGGATACACAATTTCCGATGTAAAAAGGAATCCGTCTTCAGGCAATTGAGCCACAATAGCTATCAAGTTCGGCTGGTAAACCAATATTTTCGCCTCGCCAACAGCGTTTATATCGCGATTTGCCAGAATATTATCGAGCAGAGTGCCGGAATTCCCAACTCCACCCGGGTTTGAAACCGTAAACGCGCGCGGCAGCACATTTTTGTTGCGGTATAGATGTGTGCGTATATCCGCAAACCGTTCGGGATTGCGGTATATTATCGGGTATAACCCCTCAAGGTATTTCGTGTTGAACTCAAATACCGAATACGATCCTTCCTCAACGAGAAAATCGTGGTTGAGCGGGTATGGTGTAATCAGGTACTTTGTGTTCAGCAAATCAATCAGTTTCCAGTTCACATCGGTATCAAGTTTGCCGACGGGGAACGATTCGTATGTTTGCCTCGGTTTGTATCTGTTAGGATACGGCATGTTATTATAGAAAGCCAGCAGATAATGGAGATATCTGCCAATCATTACCCCGTCACAGCTTCCGAGTTGCTGTGTCCATAACCATGCGCTGGCAAATTGAGGGTATGACATTGTTAAATCCATTATACGGTAAGAGAAATCACCGTTGATCAGTTGTTTGTAAATGTCGCCGCGCGGTTTTATTTCATGTACGGGCACGCTTTTTATAAGCGGATAATTCAGCCGGAAATAATCAAATAAAGAAACAGCTATAATAGATAAAACAAACAATCCCGTTTTTATTTTTCCATTGAAAAACAAAACAAATATTGCCGATAAAAATATAATTAATGCCAAAGCGGTTATGGCTCCATGTATTTTATATCCATATACAAAATTAGATACCGAGCACACTACAGCCAGAACAACAGCCATCGAAAACCCGATTCTCGCGGGCAATTGTGATTCCCCGCGGTTTTTTGTGATAAAATCCAGCCCCATCGCCGCAAGAATAGCGATAGCGAATTCGCCGAACAAAAATATCCGTGCCGGACACCGGAAATATTTTATACCCGGCACGATATAATATAACATTTTAAAAAATGGCGTATTTGATCCCAGCGAAAACAAAACGGTGAAAACAAAAAAACCCGCGAAAAAACAAAATACTTTTTTTTCTTTTGTTCTGAACCCGAAAATGGCGAGAAATAAAGGCGCGATTCCCATATAAACCGCTGTTTCCCAGAAAAAATTGTTGGTTATATTGGAGCCGGCTTGAGGAACAACAAAAAAATGGGGAAAAAATAAAGTTATGAGTTCACGCCATGCCAGCGAATATGTTGTAGCGAATAAATATCTGGTTCCGCCTTCGCGCTGTGAGTTTTGCATCACCTCATAAACAGGCAGGTAATATATTGCCGACAACAATAAAAACAATACAAACGCTCCGCAGAAAACAAAAGATGTTCTAACCGCACTTTTTTTATCCGCGCCAGAAAGGAGAAACACAAAATAAGCGAAAAATATAAGAAACTGGTAATAAAATATCTGAGGCGACCCGCACAGGAAACTCAAAGCCAGACAAACCGAGATAAACGCCGCCGCGCCAAAATTATGTTTTTTAAAAAGATAATCACCGCCGATAAACAGCCATGGTGTATATGCGTATGTGCAGACAATCGTCATATGCCCGGCGAACGCGTGCCCGAAAAGTTTCCAGTTGAGCATAACAATTACCGCCGCCAGAACCGATCCGGCATACGATATATTTTTCATCCGGGCAAATAAGTATGCCCCGATACCGGCTATGGCGAAATGGATAACGTAAGTTAATGTTATAGCGTAATGTACGGGTATAAAATAAAATATGGCGTAAAGAGGATAAAACATTGTCGATTGCGGATTGCCCGCAAACGGTACTCCGCTGTATATAAGCGGATTCCATAGAGGGAGTTCGCCGTATTTTTGCAGGCATTTTGCAACAAACAGTTTAAAAAAATACCATACGTGGATCACATCCGAAAAATAAAGTATATTTCTCGTATGAATCAACGGGTTTATGAACAGCGCAACCGCTATTAAAACAATTATAAACGGAAAAATCATGCTGAATTTAATTCGCGATAAGATGGATTTCCACATATTTTCACTTTATTAACAAAAAAGATTCCGGATAAAATTCAAACGAATAGATTATCCGAGAATTCGCCTTGATTCGTCAAGGAAAATACCCTGCAGGTTCATTTTGAGGGCTTCCGGGTTAGGAGAAACGTTCATGGCGACATCTTTGGTGATCAGGTTGCTTTTCACTAATTTGCACAGCGACTGGTTGAATGTCTGCATACCGATATCGCCGCTGGTTTCTATAGCGTCTTTGAGTTTGGATAACTGGTTTTCCCGGATAAGTTTTCTCACCATTGGCGATCCGAGCATAATTTCAACCGCCGGAATCATGCCGATACCGCTGGCACGCGGAATCAGCCTCTGGCAAATTACCGCTTCGATATTCGCCGCAAGCTGGACGCGCACATTGTCACGGTTTTCTTCCGGGAAAAATTCCATTATTCTGCTTATGCACTGAGCCGCAGTATTTATGTGGAGTGTCGTAAACACCAGATGCCCTGTTTCCGAAGACGATACTGCCGCCTGAAAACTGCTGGAGTCGCGCATTTCTCCGATCACGATCACATCGGGGTCTTGTCTGAGCACATGTTTTAGCGCTGTGGGAAAATTTTCGGTATCTATGCCCACTTCGCGCTGGTTGATGATCGATTTTTTGTCCTGATGAACATACTCGATCGGGTCTTCTATAGTAACAATGTGGAGGTTTTGATTAGTGTTTATATGGTCGATTATCGCCGCCTGGGTAGTTGATTTGCCGTTACCGGTAGCGCCGCTGATAATCACGATTCCGCTGTGGGTATTGGCGATTTCTTTGAGCACCGCCGGCAACCCCAGTTCCTCAAAACCGGGTATTCTTGTTTTCACATACCTGATGGCGATAGAGATTCTTCCGCGCTGGTAAAACACGTTTGTCCTGAACCTTCCTGCGTTTTCGAGCGAAAATGCGAAATCAGCTTCTTTCTTCTTGAAAAAATGGTCTTTCTGCTGATCGTTCATTATTTCGTCGAGTATCCCGAGAATCGCGTTGTGGTCAAGCGGAGGAAGATCGGTTTCTATCAGCGATCCCTGTATCCTGAATATGGGTGGGCGATCGGCTTTGATATGCAAATCCGATGCTTCGTGTTTTATCATCTCACATAAAAGAAGTTTCATCAATGAATCAGCCATGCGAATCTCCTGTTCCGGCAATTATGGTTTCGGTCGAAATCCGGAATAACCGAGTTAAATTTGAGCAACCGGCATTTTTTTATACGGTTAGGTATTAAAATATCCACGGATTATAAATCCGCTATAATTAAAATCGGATTTTTCGGTTAAATTTTTAGATAAAATACCGGTATTTGAAATGGAATGATAATTCAGCGCAATTTATAGCGCGAACAGGCAGTTAAGTTTTTCTCTCTCTTCGAATGGAAAGAAAACTTCGAGTTCATACAGTTTTTCGCCGGATTTTTCGCAATTTATAACTACTCCGGATATGCATAAAATACCTTCGCCTGTGGGGTTATCGAGTTTTATCTCGATCTCGTGCAAAACGGGTAAATACTGGTCGATTATACATCGTAACCCGTTGGAGTATATATTGAACTCGTTTATATCTATCTGCGGGAACGTTTCTCTGATTTTCGCGCAAATTGAGCATTTTTTGCGGATATTCTTGCGCCTGTCGCGCAGGTACCCTGGACCATTACCTGTTTCCGGCAAAGTATTTATAAATGATATGAGTTTTTCTTCATTATGCCTATGTGAAGCGAGTTTTACCGCGATAATAAAATCTTTCGGGTCTTTTCGTTTATCCGCATTGACGGCTACCCTTATAACTTCAGCCGCAGGCAAATACCAGTCTTTTCCGATTACAAGGTCGAGTTTCATACCCGAATGGAAAATCTGGTTTGTGTAAAAACTTGCTCCAAAAATACTAATGTCTCGTAACGTGACCATATACTCTACCTGTGGTTTTATAATTTCCGCGTTTATAATAAAGTTTTCCATAAAACTTATCTTTCGGTTTCATAACAATAGACAGCCATACCTTAAAATAGTTACATTTTTTCCGTCCACCGACGTGTCATCATGTTTGCTTACCTAATATTAATTTAACATGATTTGAGCGAAAAGTCAATATCGCCTAAATATAATCCAAGATAATAAATGGCTGTTTTAAATATAACGTTTACAGAAACATAAGTAATTCAACGGGCAGGCCGAAAACGATCCTTGATGATGATTCAAATACACACAAATCAATCAGGAAAACCAGTAGAATCACATTTTATCAGAACATCAGCTTTAATCAAGATAATTTATCCATTTATTTAGAATAATTTAGGTTTATTAAGCTGATGTTATTTTATGATTTTAGATCACGGATATAAAATTCGGGTCAGGATTTTTAATATTTATCATATAAAAATAATCATTCATATTTTTTCGGGCTAAATCTTGACTAAAACAATAAATTGACGTAATATAACCCTTTAAAAATTTCAGTTAACGTTATTAATCATTTACATAGGAGTTATTAAGTCTGACATGGAAAGAATACTGGTTACAGGCGGAGCCGGTTTTATCGGTTCGCATTTATGCGAACAGCTATTGAATATGGGCAATGAGGTTATTTGTCTGGATAATTTTTTCACGGGCAGAAAAGCGAATATAAGGCATCTATTGAGCAACCCGAATTTCGAGCTGATCAGGCATGACATTATCCAACCGATCCTATTGGAGGTAGACAAGATATATAATCTCGCGTGCCCGGCGTCACCGATACATTACCAGCTTAATCCTGTAAAGACAGTTAAAACCAGCGTTATGGGAGCCATCAACATGCTTGGGCTCGCAAAACGCATCAAGGCGTCCATACTTCAGGCATCTACATCGGAAATTTACGGCGACCCGCTTTCGCACCCGCAAAAAGAAGATTACTGGGGCAACGTTAATTGTATCGGTCCGAGAAGCTGTTACGATGAAGGTAAACGTGTTGCGGAATCGCTTTTTTTCAATTATTTTTTCCAGAACAAAGTTGATATAAAAGTTGTCAGGATTTTTAACACTTACGGCCCGAGAATGCTTGAGAACGACGGCAGGGTTGTGAGCAATTTTATAGTGCAGGCTTTGCGCGGGGAAGATATCACTGTGTATGGCGACGGGTTGCAGACAAGATCTTTCTGTTACGTTGACGATCTGGTTTGCGGGCTTATCCGCATGATGAATACGCCGGATTTTCACGGGCCAATGAACCTGGGGAATCCTGGCGAGTTCACTATACTTGAGCTTGCGCACAAAATCATCGAAAAAGTCGGGTCGAAATCGAGGGTTGTTTACAAAGAACTCCCTGTTGATGATCCGGTAAGAAGAAAACCGGACATTACTCTGGCTAAAGAAAATCTCGGTTGGAAACCGACTATATCTCTTGATGAAGGATTAAACAAAACCATAGAATATTTCAAGAATAATACGAATCAATAATGAGACTATCGGTTGTAATTCCTGTTTATAACGAAAAAACTACGATAAGCGAGATTATCCGCCGGGTAAAAAGCGTATCCGGTATCGATATGGAGATAATCATCGTTGACGATTGTTCAACCGACGGTACACGCGATATTTTAAAACAACTTGAGCGTGAGGTTGATAAAATCGTTTATCACCAGCAGAATATGGGCAAAGGGGCGGCGTTGCGCACCGGATTTGCCCATGCTACCGGCAATTATGTGATTGTTCAGGACGCCGATCTCGAATACGATCCGCAGGATTTTCATGTTCTGCTCAAACCTGTACTTGACGGCAAAGCCGATGTAGTTTACGGTTCAAGGTTCGCCGGCGGAGGTCCGCACAGGGTACTTTTTTTCTGGCATTTTGTGGGCAACATAATGCTCACTTTGATGTCCAATATGTTTACAAACCTGAATTTAACCGATATGGAAACCTGTTACAAACTTTTCAGGCGAGACATAATACAAAGTATCGACATAAAAGAGAACCGGTTCGGGTTTGAGCCTGAGATAACCGCCAAAGTCGCCCGCAGAAAAGTCCGTATTTATGAAGTCGGGATATCGTATGCCGGCCGTGATTATTCCGAAGGGAAAAAAATCGGACTGAAAGACGCTTTCCGGGCGTTTTACTGCATTATTAAATACGCTTTCGGCGATTGATCACTTTCTTTTGCGGCGAAGGTTTAATATCTGGTAAGTATAGTCCGGATCTATCCTCCAGTATCCATGGTTCCATCCTTTGCGGTAAGCAAGATCGTAGACCCAGTCGGTGAACACTTCAATATCCGGTTGAATATCGGCTGTTGTTTTGGTTGCAATTGAGTTAATGAATCCGCGCATTTTGTTTCTGGCTTCTGAATCCATGAATTTCTCCTCGGGTGGGATTGTGTGTGGTTTTTTTTTGTGTGGAAATTGGTTCCACCGGTATTATTGATATGGCTTTACTCTTGTTTATGTTCAATATTATGAATTTATTAATTTAATAAAACCGACTTTTGGATTAAAATTCTATAATAATAGACTCTTTTTCTTTTTGAAAAAGAAACAAAACCTTGCTGTAAGGATGCTTCGCATCCTGTTTTTTAATACAAATTACATTTAGCTAAAGTTTCCATTGCTTTTCTTTTTTAACCGGGTGAACCGCGATGCGGGGTCGGTTCACCCGGTTTGCAGGGTTGGCAGGACGGAGATTATCTCCGCGAATTCTTTGTGGTCAATAAAGCCGCCTTGTGGAGAATCGTTATGGCGTTATGGAAAGTATAATGCATATCATCAACCTGATCCGGCTCGAGATTTCTAATTTGCCGGGGAAAATCTATCGAGAAAAAACGGACGGCCCGTTTGAAATCGTTCGTATACTCTTTCGCCAGTTGTGAGAACGAATTATCAAAGTGAACGCTCTTTATTCTGAGGTAATCACGGCACGTTTTTACCGCCATCATTATTTTCGCGAGATCATTGTCAAGATTCAGGGTTTCTTCTTTGTTCATCTTATCTGTCTCCGAATCCAAAACCACTAACCCGGTAACTTTTTCGGAAATTGAGTTAATACACTCCCGTAAACCTATGTTTTCATTATCCGGTACGGTTTCGGATCGGTTTTGAAGACAGTCTCGAGCAGGTTCGTTTTTTCTGATTTTTGCGTATTTATGCTCATTTCGCGCGAAACTCTCCAACCCGGAATAAGTTTCTATCTCTCCACTCGACAATTTATCATGCAAAACCTCAACCAATTCTCCTTGTGGCATAAGTTTATGTATAATAAAGCTCACTGCCCGCGCGCTTTTTTTACCCTCATTCCTCGATATCTCCGCGGATTTCTCAATAAGATATGCCGCCTGAACCTGCCGGTATTCCGGATACCTTGCCAGAACCGCGCCCTGCGTTACCTTTAATCCCCCACCTTCCACAAGCGATCGGATCCGCGGATGAGCATCGAGAAATACTTTTTTCGCCGCAAGAAAACTGTTTGCCGACTTAAACCCCGATTTTTTCGCCACTATATCGCGCCATCGCCCGCAATCTCCGGCATCGCGAGCTACACCCGCTTTTGAGCGCGATTGCGCCAGCATGCGTTCCTGCTCTTCAAGCGCCAGCGCCGCCTGGACTTTTTCCCACAAATCAAACGGTTTTCTCATGGTATTTGTTATTATCTCAACCTCTTTCATCCACGATTCATTTTGTTTCTCAACCACAATACAGTTTATCTTATTCCAGTTAAGTTTTTTCGCCGCCTCAAGCCGAGTGGCTCCATCAAGCAAACAGGCGGTAGCGAGGCATAACCCACGTATTAGCATATTATTGCAACATATACTTGTTTGATCTGAACCACCACGGTAATCAGGACATCCGGTTCTTATACATTGTCTGCACGCAACCAGTATCGGAATCTCCAGTTCCTTTTTTTCTTTAAGCGCAATAACAAAATCAGTCAAATGCGAATAGTTTTTGCGTATCCTGTTTTCCACTCTAATTTTGTTAACTTCAAGCCAGACTGTAATCCCGCTCATAAGAGTCTCCTTTCTTAAATCCAAATACTTTCATCGGTTGCTATAAATCAGTTCATGCTGTATATCTATTGTTTATAGATATAGCACATTATATATTAATGTATCAATATTTATTTCTATATCTTATACGTTATTTATTACAGCATACTATATATTGTTTTCAAAAAATATACTGATCTACCTGTTGGGTAAACCTTAAAAAATGATTTTTTAGTGTTTGACTTTCTCTAAAAATCATAATCGGCCTCATTGAGAAGCAATGCAGAAAATATGGAAATAGAAAAATACTTTTAGTGTTTTAGTCCCATTTTTACAAAAGCGGGAATCCAGAATCAAAAGTAAACATAGGTTTTCTAAAAACTATTGGTTTAGACTGATGATTGTTTCCAAAACGCATCGGTTTTGACAAAAAAATAATGGAATAAAAATTAAATAAAAGATTTCTTTCTTTTTGTTAAAAGAAACAAAAGCTTTTTGAAAGATGCTTACATCCTGTTTTATGCTGGTCAGAAGCGATGGATTGTGAAATCCCATGGTAGAGCAGAAATGTTACTTTTCGGTAAATTTTTTTAAATCAGAAAGAATAGCGCGCGCTTTTTCAATAGTCGGATCGAGTTCAAGGGCTCTTTCGCATAACGTTTTCGCCTCGTTGTATTTTTTGTCCCTGGCAAGACACACGGCAAGATTAACCAGAACCTGCGGGTTATCCGGTTCGATATTCATGCATTCGCTGAAACATTTATACGCCTTATCATATTTACCTTCTTCAGAATAAGCTCTGCCCAGATTAAATAAGACGGGCACATTTTTGCGGTTTATCTGGAGAATCTCTTCATATAGGCCTATTGCCAAATCCGATCGTTTTGTTTTTCTGTAAACTATTGCCAGATCGTTTTTCAGTTCAATTGAATCCGGATTTATCTCAAGGGCTTTTATAAAACTCTTTTCCGCATCCTGATAATTCTCATTATTATAAAAAACCTGTCCGATTCTAAAATATGCTTCCCAAAACCCGTTTTTATTTTCAATAGCCTTCAGGTAAGATATCTGCGCGGCATTGAAATCGTTAAGTTTCTGGCAGGCAAATCCCATCTGGTAATTTAGCTGGGCGTCATTTGGATATTCTTTCAGCGCGTCCTGCAGAAAATCCATCGCGTATTTATACTGGTTGTTATCGAACATAATCGAGGCTTGTTTCTGATACCAGGCTAATTTTTGTTTTTTTATAGCTTCATCATCTTTCTTAAGCGACCCTTTGAGGATAAGCATCGACTCAAGGCTCTGCTTAACGGATGTCAGGTAATCGTAATAGACTTCATTGGGCGCGGAAAAAGCTATTGTCATACAGATTTTGCCCGCGGGATACCCGACAAAATTGAGTATTTTTGAGTTGTTTATCAAAACTTCATACTGAACGAAACCGGATGAGGCGATAATTTCGTCTTTAAGAGGTGTAACTTCGCATTTAGACTTCTGTTTAAGCATGTTCAGCCTGTTTTCGACAAAATTCACAAGCGATTGTTTTGAGCGCGCAACATCAACCGGATAGGCGAGTATAGCCAGTTCTACCTTTTTGCCGGTTTGCGCGTCTTTATGAGAAAAAACCACTTTACTGCGCCCATCTTCCGGGAACTCATCGCGCCCTTCCCATCCGGCTGGCGGAATAAGAGAAAAATAGTTGTTTTTATCGGTAAAAAAATAAGGATACTTTTCCATACCTGCCTCGGATGTTAAAGAAATAAATAAAACTGCAATCATTAAACAAAAAATTCTGTAAAGTTTCATACCCGTATTTTACCTTTTTATAGATTTATTTTCAGTAAAAAAACATATTATTTATTCGGACAGTCGGGTATGTTTATTTAGCCAGTCGAGTATTTCAGGGTAAACTTCTTTCCGCGCGTTTTTGCCTAAAACCAAATCGTTATGGCCGTAGTTATGGACATGTCCGTTGGCAGTGCCAAACATTTTGAACGTCTTGTCTGCAGAGGATATGTTGTGGTACACAATCCTTATGCTTTCGGGCGGGGCAATATTATCGCCTACACCGCAACACAACATAACCGGCATACTTATCCGCTCGATTTTTTCCGCGTAATTTATCGATCCGTCATACGACATGAAGTCGCGGTTACGTATCATACTTAGTACCTGATCAGTTACACCGACAGGAATATCCTCAACAACATATTTTAGTGTTTTTTTCACAATGCAGTCCTCGACATTTTCCAGATTATACATAAGAATCTCATCGGGAGTGATTATGAAGTTGTGGAAATTTGCCATGCTTGTCGCGCCGGTTCGTGTATTTATTATCAGAAACGATTTAAAGAGGACTTTATTGTTTATGAACGCCTGAAGGATATTATTCGGGGGTTGCGGCACAATTATGGGTGATCCTATGGTAACCATACCCTGAACATCCTGCACGTCGTAAAGAGAAGCGTAAGCATACATGATCATACCGCCTAAACTGTGGCCTACCCATGTTACTTTTTTTGCGCCGGTTTTCTCTTTGACAAAATTTATCGCCGCGGGTATATCGAACCGGATATAATGATCGATATTCCAGTCGAATTTGAACGGGCTGAACGATGCACCGTTTATTTCGCCCTGGCGCATATAAGCTATGTTTCTAAGTACGCTGAACCCGTTTTTAGTGCTTGTGCCCGATCCGCGAAGCGATACTACCCATACATCGTACCCATTGGAAGCAAGATACCTCGCGAACGACAGTTTCGGTGTGATATCCCAGAAATAGCTGTTCAATCCCAGCCCATGACACAGAATAACAGGGGTTCTCTTTCCGTTTTCCTGAACCATAGGGTTACTGATTTTTTTTGTTTCAGGCAGATAATGATCTATGGCAAGGCGCCATCCGTCTTCTGTTTCGAAATAAAAAGTCTCATTCCCTTTTCCAGGCAGATCCTCTTTTTTATCCGAACCGATAAACGGGATTTTAACAGCGCAACCGCCGCAAAAAAGCGCGATACCTGTTATAAGAACATACATTACGAATAAAAATCTTCTCATTTTATCTTCGGGGATTTGTTAGAAATCGATTTTGATTACTTTTCCATCTTCTTCAGCCTCAGGCGGGAATATGGTCATATCCTTACCCATGACTTTGCCTTTTTGTTCCTGTCCGATATTTTCAGATGTATCAACGACAGCTTTCCCGACACCTTTGATAACGTTTTTAACTCCAGTAGTCGAACCGACTGAATCCACTGTCGTGATTCCCTGTTCGCCGGCTCCGGATACGGCAGTCCCTACATCGGAGGTTGTATTCTGAATACCTTGAATAACTTCAGGCGGATCGGGAGGTATATTTTTTATATTGCATCCGCTCACAAAAACGCAAAAAACGGCTATTGCTAATATCATTTGATGCCGGTTCACTTGATTTTCTCCTTTAGTACTGGCTTGGCCTTATGATAGATTTCCAAGATTTATCTTCCAATTGTAATCTATCTACGGTACTTTTATCAAATGAATTTATCACTTCACCGTCCGAAGACAAAAAAATCAGTTTATTATAGTAATTATAATTATATTTTTGCAGTATCCGTTTAAAAAATTTCAGCACGTTATCGGTAAAATCTTTGGATAAATTTTTCACCGCGATATTGTCTTTAAACCGGAACGTAAGCTGGAACGAGTCGGGATTGATAGTATCGTTATCGACCAGATATTTGCCTTCAGCCATAGCCACCGATGGAGGTTCGGAGAACGATTCGGTATCGTCTTCGCGTTTTTCCGATTTGGGGTTATCCGCCTCGTTTATTTTTCGGTTAATTTTTGTGGCGAGTTGCTGGATTAAAAAATCCTGCAGTTTTATGTCCTCAAGGTAAAAGTAGTTATCCCACTCGGCAATATCCGCGTTTTCAGTAAACGGATACATCATCGGTTTGGTTACAATAGTTCCGTTTATCGATTCACGGTAAGAATAATTTTTCACAATTATCGGGAGTACGCCTTTCAGCATTTTCAGATCAAACATAAACTCATGAACCGTACCTGACGGGAACGCGAACCTGTAGTTTTCGTAACCCGGTTTCGGTTTGAAGTTTTCCCGTGTTTTTACGTAAACGAGCACTTCTTCCTCAGCAGTCCGTTTTGTTTTGAGAGATAAAATCGAATAGTATATATGGTCTTTCAATTCCGATTCCATAAGGTATCCGAAAAAAAACGATTCGTTGAACGAGTTATCGGGCAGAAAAAAAGCCGTCGAGCCGGACCGTTTCTGCGGGATATCCTCAAATAATTTGCGGATAGCTTTTTCCGCGAGGATATCGATATTGTATTTGTACTGGAAAACTGTTCTTTCGTAATAATCGTTGCGCGAAATTGCTCCCAGAAGAAGTTTTTTGGTATCCATAACGGATCTTACCATGCTGATATCAATTCCTTTGACCTGATCTGTGTAAAGAGTTACAAAAAAATCCAGGTCCGCGTCTGTACTGAGTACAACCCGCGCGGCGCTTAAGAAAATGTCCTGGGATTTCTGATTGAACGATTCATTTACGGATAAATCGTAATTAAATATTTGCGGTACAGGAAGAAACAAACCGAGTGTCTTGCCGGTAATCACCGCTTTTATATCGTATCCGTATTCTTTGCGCACCATATCTTTTACATCTTTGATAAGTCTGTCTTTGGGATACGACGGTTTCTCGCAACCGCAAAACCACAGGCAAAGAGCCAGCGCCGGCGTTATCAACAAATAACGCCGGGCAGGTATACTTTTTATTAAATTATACATAACAGTACACTTATATTTGATACGAGTAATAACCTGAGGAATTGTCAACATCGGTATCGGTCTCAACTTTTGTGCCGGGTTCGCCTGCGGCACCGGCTGTTTTTTCGCCGTTAGTGCCGTTATCAGCCTTTTGGGTTAAATAATTGTTGCGTTCATCAAGCAGACTCTTATATACAAGTTCTCTGTCCTTATAATTCTGACGGTAATCGAAAGGTGTTTTTCCGTATTCTTTAAATATGGCGTCAATCTCGTCGTAATCAAGTTCCTCATGTTTTAAAAGTTCTAGAGAAAATCTGTCCAACAGTACGATTTCCTTTTTCAAAAGATCCTCAACTTCTTTGGCACATACTTGTATAATCCGCTCAATCTCTTTGTTGAGTTTTTCTTTAACGGAATCTGACAGGTGTTCGATCTGGTTATAGTCACCGAGAATCACTCCGTCAGACATACCGAGATTCCAAACCATTAGATGCGCAAGTCGCATCGCGTTGCGGAAATCCGAAGATACTCCTGTTGAGGTTACATTAAACTTAATTTTTTCGGCGATGTATCCGCCAAGGCTTGTTTTAATATTCGCCAGAAGAATTTCTTTATCGTGACAGATAAGTTCTTCGCGTGGTTGATGGTAAACAACGCCAAGAGTTTCTTTTCTGGTAGCGATAGACGCTTTGAATACATCGTCAGTCGGATGCAGAAAATAGAGAACGATCAAATGTCCTGCCTCATGATAGGCGGTATTTACCAGTTCACGGTCGGCGATTTTGCGGTGATGTTTGTATCCGAGCTCAATTCGCTCAAGAGCCTGGCTCAAATCCGTATGATTAATTATGTCTTTGCCGTTTCTTGTGGCGATAAGCGCGGCTTCTTTTACGATATTTTCTATTTCAGCCGGGCTTTTGCCTACGGTTCTTCTTGCCCATCGTTGTACTTCGATATTCGGGTCGCGTTTTACTTTAGCGAGATAATATTCGAACAGTTTCGCTCTGCCTTCCTCATACGGTTTGCCGATAAATATTTTACGGTCAAACCTGCCCGGACGGAGCAACGCTTCATCGAGCACACCTTCCGCGGCGTTGGTCGCGCCGATACAGATAATGTTTTCCCTGCGGTTGCCGAGCCCATCCATTTCCACAAGGAGCTGGTTCTGGGTACTGTTGGTTTCGCCGCCTCCGCCAAAGAAACTGAACTGTCGCCCGCGCCCAATAACATCGAGCTCGTCGATAAACACGATGCACGCACCGTGATCATATGCGAGTTGCCGTGCCTGTTTGAACAGTTTTCGTATACGCGACGCTCCAACACCGACAAACACCTCGACGAATTCCGAACCCGCCATAGACAAGAACGGTATTTTCGCCTCGGTAGCGATAGCTTTTGCAAGCAATGTTTTACCGCAACCCGGAGGGCCGACCATAAGAAGCCCGCGTATAATTTTTCCGCCGACTTTGTCGAGCCGTTTGCGGTCTTTTATCAGCTCCACCACTTCCATGGCTTCCATTTTAGCTTCATCCACACCGATCACGTCATTGAACGTGATGTTTACCATCTCCGCTTTAACCTGCCCCGAACGCAAGGTAGTAAACCCTCGCCCCTGCATATTTATAATTATGTAGGCGAATATCAGCGCGTGAAGCATTCCGATAAAGATCTGAACCGGTATCGTTGCAAGCATCTGCCTGCGGTAAAACGATTCCAGACTCCATAACCCCACAACACACAACAGCAATACCAGTATCACAAAAAAAGTGATAAATATCGCTATCCAGTGGTGTACAAAAAACGATTTGATTTTTCTAATAAAATAAAGTTTCATCTGATACCCTCAAAAAAACAATTAAAAGTCTTCTGCCTTGTAAATGATAACCTTCTCAATTCCGTTATCGGTATAGACAGTGTTAGAAGCAAGAGCTTTTATGGAACCGAAACTCTGCACGAACGGTATAAGGTTATTTGTGATCAGCGTTATGGTATCCTGATTGACCGCCTCTATTGTCCCTGCGGATTTCTGCAGGTCGATCAGCCAGTTGCATACCGCCACAACCTTATTTACTGTCAATTCCATATTTATAAACGAGATCTGGTTATTTTTATCTGAAAACACGTCTTTCACTTTAGCGTAATTCGCCGAATTTCTGAGAGAATCTTTTTTGCCGTGATAGACATCGATCACTTCGCCCAATGTTTCTGTATTTGTAGCTATAACAAGCTGGTCTTCGATGATTGCGAAACACGGTGTCAGCCCCTGTACCGGGAACTGGTTGATTTTTACGGTGCTGATCTCATCGGACCCATAAGTTGTTTTAACCACATCGAGCATAGGCAACGCTTCAGGCTGAGTGGACGACATATATTTGTTTATACCGGCGATAAGTTTATCCATCAATGATTTTGCCGCGTTCGCGTCACTGATTTTCAGGAACACCGCCGCTTTCGGGATCGGTATAAAACCCTGCACGTCAACATCGGATATCATATACGCCACTTCGTTGCCCAAAACCGGAAACACGTCTTTGGTGAGTGAAACACCAATATTTGTTTCCATTGTGCTTATGGTTGTTAAAATAGCATTAGCCTGATCGGCATTCTGGCGTGCCAACCCATCTTGCCAAACCGCCCATATTGTCGGTATATCCAGAGAATGTGATGAGCTGAACAATATAGCGTCTTTGGGGATAAACCCGAACGATTTTGATTTTGTCGGTTCGGCTTTCCACAATTTTTTAAGCGAATCGTTCTGGACATCGTAATTGGGCACAATTATAAGTTTGGTATACAATCCTTTATCGAATTTTGCAGATCCACCCATAGCGTTAATGGTGCTTAGCGCGTTTTTGATTCCGTTTTTTACCGTTTCATCCTGAAACGCTTCCGGCAATACGGTACTGTCAAGTGAAGCGACAATATCTTTTGAGTTAAGGTAGAGTTCCTGAGTATTTGCTCCGTTATTATGATCGGTAACTTTTAAAAAAACGGGATTTTTGCTCAGGCAATCTCCTGAACCGTTAAGAACGGTATCAATAACCGCATTTATATTTTTTGTTTCCGTACCTACTTCAAGAACCATGATATCTTTTACCACCGCATAAGATAGGTCCATCGGGCTGTCGGCAGTGGCTTTAAAGTGCAATATGGTCTGCCCGTTATAATTGACCTTTTCAACATTCTGCTGATTTTGTTGCATTAGATTAGATAAACTCGACAAAAGTTTTGTTTTTGTTCCAACCTGAGAAATCAGCATCGCGCTTGGCGAATCCTGCTGTTTTGATTTCATAAACAGCACGAATGCAAACTGTTTGCCTAAAAATTCCATTATATTTTCTTTTGTCATGTCAAACCCGGTTTGGGTTTTAAAATCTGTCTGGAACGCTTTATACGAGTTGGCGAAATCGATATCTTTCCATAATTGCAGACCGCATACATTTTTCCAGAACTTGGTTTTTTCAAACGAGTCCCAGTTTCCATTGAGGTCATAGAACCCGATATACGCAACGGCATCGCCGGGAACATAATTGGCGAGCGTCGATTGGGAAACTGTGCTTCCCCCGCTGATATTTTTGAGCATATCGACAGGGTTTTTCCCTCCTTTAAATACCACTGCGACAACAATCACGGCCCCGAGAACAATCGCGCCAGCGGCCATTAATATTTTTTTCATTTCCGTACTCCTTTCGATTTTTTTTATTTTTAAAAAAGACGGTTTATTTATCAATTATATGTATTATTCTACGGTTTCTCCAAACTTTTTACGATGCATCATAAGTTTTTCTTTAAATTTTTTCGGATTATAAAGGTATTCATATTCTCGCATATGTTTATAATTCTTCATATCGTCTTCGATTATAGCATAATCGTTTAAAAAAAGTAATTTTTTATTGTCAGGGGTAAGTTCCTCTTCCGACCCATCGTCAGTTAGTACTTTTATTTTTTCTATATCGCCTAATTTTGTATAAACGTAAGTATATTTTTCAGTCCCTTCCGGGTAAATCGACTCAATCACTTCCCCTTTAACGTTTAATTTGCGGACAACTTTTTTCCCGCCGGGCGAGTAAATTTCGGTAACTGTTTTTCCTTCGTTGGAGTATTCGTAATCGACTTCGCGCCCATCACCATAAACTTTTTTATACAATCGTTCCTGTTTGTCGTAGAAATTCTTATATGAATCCCCATCGCTGTATATGTATATAATACAATCCAGCGACCCATCCGGATTATAGTGCGCTGATTTTTTAAGACCACCAGGTTGGTTTTTTGGTTCAATCTGTTTTTCCTGGGCGATTATATTTGAGCATAAAACAAATAAAAAAATATATACAAAAAACATCAAAACAAATTTATTCATAAACAATTTCCCCGGTTTTTTCTTTTTTCTTTTTAAACAGCGATTTTAATGAAAACATTAGGTCTTCAAAGAGTATATAAATATTTGGTATAACAATCAATGTTAAAAATGTTGATGAAATGAGGCCTCCCATAACGGTAATGGCAAGCGGCGCCCACATATCGGCTGATTTGCTTTTGTCCATAGCCATTGGTATTAAACCGAGAATGGTAGTTAAAGTTGTCATGAAGATTGGCCTTAACCTGTCTTTGCCTGCATGGATAATAATTTTAAACCTTTGTTTTCCTTCGGCTCGCAAAGCGTTAGCATGGTCAATAAGTATGATGGCGTTATTAACCACAATTCCCGCGAGCATAATCATCCCGATAAAAACCGAATTTGATAAAGGATGTCCTGTAATTTTCAATGCTCCCATAACGCCTATGGCGGCTAAAGGAACCGAAACCATGATAATAAAAGGCTGGTAATACGACTGGAAAAGCGATGCAAGGATCATGTATACAAGAAGTATCGTAACGCATACCGCCATGGTAAGTTGTTTTCTGCTTTTTATTAGAAGCGGGTAATCACCTCCAAACCGGAAGAAATAATCTTTCGGGAACTTCACGTCTTTGAGCAATGCGCGGATGTCTTCGCATGATGAGGACAGGTCTTTATCTCCGATATTGGCAGTAACCTGAACCATTCTGTTTTTGTCTTTGCGGTAAACCTCTGTCGGCCCGTATGTAGGTACAAAACCGGCTATTTGTTTAAGGAAAATATTATGTCCGCTTTTTGGTGTCAGGATAAGGTTTTCGAGATCATGGATATTTTTCCTGTCGTTTTCCTGCAGGCGGGTAATGGTTTCCACTTCACTGGATTCAGAATGGAATTTGGTTGCTCTCAACCCGCGCATCTGGCCGTGCACGGCGTCAGCGATGCGCCGGATACTGAATCCGTACAGAGCGGCTCTTTGTTTATCCACAACAAGGTTATATTCCGGGCGCGGGTCTCTCATGCGTATTTTTATGTCCGACAGATAGTTGAGGGAACTTATCGATTTTCCGATAGCGTTGGCGACTTTTCTTAATTTATCGTAATCATGCCCGAAGATATCGATTACGACTTCTTTGGTATCGCTTTCCTGGGCGCCGGTATAAAAGTATATGAAATATTTCGGTATTTTGGCGGTTTTTGTTCGCAGGTAATCGATTATCTGCTGTTTGGTTTTTATTCTCTGTGATTGCGGAATAAGAGTGACCATGATTTTAGGGTCGTCCTTTTTGACATTAGCGGAGATAGATGATATCTCAGGCATATTGGTCATCATTTTTTCTATTTGTTTGACTACCGCGTCGACTTTTTCGAGTTTGGTTCCCGGCGGAGGCGTTAAGTTTATGGAAAACTGGTCTTTACCCATAGACCCGCTTATTTCCATACCTATTCGTGTAAGTTCGAATATGGAAAACACAAACAGAAGAAGAACTATCGTAAGAAACAGGTACCTGAACCGCAAAGAAATAAGAAGGATCTCCTGGTATATTTTCTGCATATATTTCTGAACGGTATATTTGCGGTCTTTAAATTTCCAGAATCGCGAAATCTGGTAATATGTCATAGGCACCAGCGATACCGAAACAAATAGCGATGCGGATATAGACAACACCACAGTAATAGCCAATCCGCTGTACATCATGCGTATTTCTTTATCTATAAACAACATCGGAATAAACACGGCTATAGTGGTTATTGTTGATGCTAAAATAGCCAGCCAGACTTCCTCGCTCCCTTCGATAGCGGCGGTTTTGCGATGCATTCCTTTCTGGCGTTTGTGAAAAATATTTTCAAGAACAACTACTGAATTGTCAACAAGCATTCCCGTCCCGAGAGCCAATCCGGATAATGTCATTACGTTTAAAGTAATACCGAAAAAATCCATAAAGATGAAAGTGGCTATAACTGATATCGGTATAGACAGGGCGATAACGAAAGTCGCGGGTATATCCCACAGGAACAAAAGGAGTGTGAACATAGCGAGAAACGCGCCTTGCCAGAGGGAATTTTTTACTGCTTTGATTGCGTCTTCGATGTGTTCTCCCTGATCATACAGGTATGTAAGTTTTATATTATCTTCTTTCATACCTTTGAGAATTTTATCGACTTCTTTGCGGATTTCCTTGGTTACCTGAAGGGTATTCGCCATGCTTTCTTTGGCTATCATGATTGATACTGCGTCGTAAAGGTTTACGCGCGAGAACCCTGATGCTTCCAGATACCCGTCTTTCACATCGGCGACATCGCTAAGCCTTAATATAGAGCCTTGAGGCGATCTGCCGATACCGATTTTTTTTATATCCTCAACAGTGTTAAACAGCCCCAATGTTCTGATAAGCAGTTTGTTTTGTTTTCCTTCAATTTCGCCTACGAGCAGGTTATAATTGTTTGCGCCGAGTACGTCCATTACTTTGTCGTAAGATATTTTATGGCTCATGAGTTTTGCCTGGTCCATCTCAACCAGAATTTTTCTTTCTCTGCCTCCCCACACTTCCACATCGGCTACGCCGTTTACGCGCATCAATACCGCCTTGAATTTCTCGTCGACTTTTCTGCGGAGCATTTCCGGTGAATAATCGTCGCTGGTAACGGATATAACCATAGTTGAGTTCTGTGAATATTCCCATTTAGCTATAACCGGTTTGTTTGCTTCTCTGGGCAATTTATTTTTTATGCGCGAAAACTTTTCACGCACTTCAAGGGATGCGAAATCCATATCCGTATCCGTTTCGAAATTAAGTACCACAACGGAAAGAGATTCTCTTGATGAAGACGATATGCTTTTTAAGTGGCTGACAGTACCTACGGCTTCCTCAACAGGTTTGGTGATTAGCGATTCTATTTCGGTGGGAGGCATACCGCCTCTTACAGAAATTATAACACTTATCTGACCATAATCGTAGTTTGGGGTAAGTTCAACCGGCAACCTTGTTAAACTGATTATGCCAAAAAGAATAATCCCTAAAAAAAACATCGATATGGTAACCGGCCTGTTGACCGATTTAGATGGAAGTCCCATTTTTCTCACCGCCTCCGAATAATCTGATTAAATGTAGCCGGCTTGACTCGACAAAATAATAAATAATGGGGATTATAAACAGGGTTAAAAACGTCGAGGTAGTCAGTCCGCCCATAACGGTAATCGCCATAGGAGCCCGCAATTCCGATCCTTCTCCGAACCCCATTGCCAGAGGTATAAGGCCGATAATGGTTGTTAGCGCAGTCATCATGATGGGCCTCTGGCGGATTTTGCTGGCGATAAACGCCGATTCACGTGGCGAATACCCCTGTTCGCGCAGTAACTTTATAAATTCAATAAGAACGATACCGTTGTTTACCACAATACCGCCCAGAATAATAACTCCAAGCATAACATCGACGCTTATAGGTGTTTGAGTAAGATAAAGCGACATCGATACGCCTATTACCGACAAAGGTACCGTAAACATAATTATAAGTGGCTGAATAAATGACTCGAACTGCGACGCCATGATCATATAAACAAGCAATATCGACAACAAAAGCGCGTAAATAAGGTTTGTGAACGATTCTTTTATCTCTTTGTCTTCACCGGTAAGTTCTATCTTGTATCCTTCGGGCACTTTAATTTTCGCCAGCATTTTCTGCACATCGTTTGTAACATCTTTAAATTCGCGCCCGAATATGTTTGCGGTAAGCAGAAGCGTCCGATCCTGATCGATTCGTTGTATTTCACTCGGACCAAGCCCCTGTGAAATAATCGCAACCTGTTTTAGAGGTATTGATACGTCAAGTGAATCGGAATGAATTAGGAGTTCCCTTATCTTGAAAAAATCTTTTCTGTCTTCCTGTCGCAACTGAACACGGATATCATACTCGTTGCCTTCTTCTTTGAATTTTGTCGCTACCGTTCCTTTGAGAGCGGTTTGAGCTGCTTCAGCTATTGTGTCTACGGATATGGCGTAAGTGGCGGCGTTATCTTTTATAATCTCCACTTTTGTTTCCGGGCTTGACAGTGATTTGCTTGATTTTATACCGTAAATACCTTTGATTCTCATTAGCTTGTTTTCTATCTGGTCGGATAATTTCGCCAGTTCGTTTAAATCATAGCCTGATAATTGAATCACAACCGGGCTGTCAGTGCCAAGGAGCGATTTAAATACGCTCTCGGAAAGAATATACTGCAAATTCGCCTGTCCAAGATCCATAAGGCTCAGCGACGATTTTATGTTCTGGATAACCTGAGATGTTGGAATGGTCCTGTCTTCTTTTAAAGTAACCAGAATTTCTCCCTGATACGATTCCAGAAGACTGATTTCAGCTTTATCCGCCATAGCTTCTTTATCGGATCCTATGGAAACCGCTACCGATTTTACTTCCGGCAAACGGTTAATATATTTTTCCACTTTTTCAACAGCCTGATTTGTAATATCCAATTTTGAGCCTGTAGGAAGATCCACTTTGATCATGAACTGGCCCTGATCGACTTTCGGAAGCAGTTCAAGGTCAAATTTGGAAAATAGATACGTAGACCCCGCGAACACTAAAAACGTCAACACGAGAATTATAAAATAGACCCATTTACTTCTAAACCCTTTTTTCAGAAGAAAAATTTTTGATTTTATTTCATCGATAGAAGTTTCCTTAACGGTTTTTTTCTTAAGTTTTACCGTGGTTGCCAGTAGAGGAATAAGTGTTACCGACACAAAAAGGGATGCTATCAACCCGAAACATACGGTGAACGCGAGATCTTTAAATATTTGTCCCGCAAGGCCGGGCACAAAAATCATCGGGAAAAACACCGCCACAGTTGTTAATGTTGAAGACACAACCGCGGCGAAAACTTCATCTGTCCCTTTAACCGCGGCGTCTTTGGATTGCATACCCATTTCACGGTACCGGAATACATTTTCGATAACCACAATACCGTTATCCACAAGCATACCTACAGCCAGAGCGAGCCCTCCCAGCGACATCATATTAAGCGACATCGACCCGCCTGACGCTTCTCCTTTGAAATACATCATAATAAAGGTAGTCAGAATCGATACAGGTATTGATAATGTAACAATCAGCGCGCTTCTTATATTACGCAAGAACATAAGGATCACCATAAACGCCAGCAAACCGCCCTGCCATGCCGAATCGGTTACTCCTTTTATGGATCCTTTAATAAATTGTGACTGGTCATATATGAGGTCGATATTGATACCCGCTGGAATCTCTTTTTTCAGTTCCTCGAGTTGTCTTTTTACATTGTCCACTACGCGTAAGGTATTTGTGCCGGATTGTTTCTGGACGGTTATAGATATATCCGGTTTGCCCATATAACGCGAATATGAGGTTCTTTTTTTGTAAGTATCTTTTATTTCGGCGATTTCTTTTAAGAAAATGATTCTCTTGTCGTTTACGGCGGTATTTGTTTCCTGTTCTTTTCGTTTGTAGCTCATGGTCTGCCGTTCTCCGGGCGGCAACGGGTCCAGTGACGGCGGCCCTTGATCATCGGATGTACCTTTTCTTGAATCGATTGAAACGGGTGTATATTCAATTTCACGCACATTCTGGTATTCGCCTATTGTTCTTATCAGGTACTCGTAGGTATTATCCTGAATTGTTCCAGCAGGATAATTCAGGTTGGTCATATCCAGAGCGGTAACTACCGATGTGATTGCTACTCCGGATGCCTGAAGCCTTCCCTGGTCGACTTCCACCAGAATTTCCCTCACCAACCCACCGCTTATGGATACGGAAGCCACGCCTTCTACTTTTTCCAGCCCGTCCTTGATTATGCGCTGGCAGATTTTGCGCATCTCAAAGGCATCCATTGAACCCGTAACGCTGAAACGCAGTACCGGCAGTTCAAAAGGATTAAACTTTATTACCACAGGATCATCGGATTCGCGCGGGAACCTGTCTTTGATCAGGTCGAGTTTTTCGCGCACGTTCAGCGAGGCGAAATCCATGTTTGTGCCCCAGTTAAACGATATGGTTACGATGCTTGTCCCTTCTTTTGATATAGATGTTATTCCCTTGAGATTGTTTACCGCGCCTATAGTCTCTTCTATTGGGCGGGTAATGAGTGTCTCTATTTCTTCGGGAGCGGCATTCTGATAATGTGTTACTATAGATAACCTCGGATAATTTATCGGTGGGAACAGTTCCTGAGGCAACCTGAAATACGAAATTATGCCAAGCAGAGCTATACCAAAATACAGCATATTTATAGTAACCGGTTTTTTTATCGAATACGCAGATAAATTCATTATTAATTACCATTTCGGAGATAGTTTTTAAGGTGTGAAAATATTGTTATAAACACCCTTTATTTAATATTCGGCTGAATCGCAGACCAAATTAACAGAAGATGAATTATAAATTTTGAGAAAAACTTATCCCCGATTAAAAATTTTTCCAAAATTTATTTATTACAATACTATTTTCGTTTCAAATCAGCGGTTTGTCAAGCCGATACTATTGTTGTGAGATTCCAGTTAGCGAAAAAAATTGTTTTTACAGGGATAGTTAATCAATAATTTCGGTTAATGTGAATCGCGTAATAACCGATTTGTTTATATTTCAGGAACCTGCTGTTCAACAACTTTAACAATGGCTCCGTCGGAGAGCCCTTGTTTTTCGCCGATTACAACAAGTTCGCCTTCCCTCAAACCGCGGGATATAACCACATAATCCGAAGTCTGATAAGTGATCGCGACAGGGCGTTCGTTGGCAACCTGCGCGTCCTGATTAACAACATAAACAAAGGTTTTATCGCGGAACCTTGATAAGGCTGTAGTCGGTATAATCAGAGCGTCTTTCTGCTCAAACACATTTACTTTCACCCGCGCAAACATACCGGGTAAAAGCACTTTCTGCGGGTTGGCGATTTTAATTTTTACGGAAAACGTACGGCTTTGTCCTTCCACAATCGGTGATATGTTCTCAACCTTGCCTATAAATTCCCTGTTGGGATACGCGTCCACATAAATAGATACTTTCTGCCCTTCGCTAACCTTTTCGATATCTCTTTCAACAACGCCTATTTCCGCAATCATATATGCCACATCAATTATATCGCATACAAGGGTATTATTGCTTACCGCCTCACCTGTCTCAACGTATTTATTACCGAGCAACCCTTCGTATGGCGAGAACAGATCGCATTTTTTGAGTTCAAGCCGCGTATTTTCCAGCTCAATTTTAGCCGATTCAACCGCGTGAAGGTTTTTCTCGTATTCAAACGAGGCGGCTTCATACATTGATTTCGCCATACCGCCTATTTTGAACAACTGCTGGGCGCGTTTGAGTTTATTGTCGGCTAACGATAAATTCGATTGTTCTTCTTTTAATTTCGCTTCCGCATGACGAACCTTAATTTCGTTCTCCTGTTTATCGAGCGAACATATAAGCGCGCCTTCGGCAACAAGGTCGCCTTCTTTAAAATTGAAAAAAGCTATTGTTCCCGGTTTCTCAAAAGAAATTTTCGTTTCCCGGTGTCCTTTCAAGGTACCTAAAGCGGGAAGAGTATCCCTAAAACCTGTCTTAAACGCTTTAAACACAGTAACAGGAACTTTTGTTACCGATTCGGCCTGATCCAAACCTTCGTTATCCGGTACTCCTTCGTTATCTTTGGATTGCATTCCATCCTTTTTTTTCACTTTGACACCGAGTTTGGAAAGACCGTCTTCCATTTTCGCCAGCGTCGGGAATATTAATTTGCTTAATCCTCGCTCTTTCATATCTTTATAGAATTCAGAAAAAGTCTGGTTTTTCGGAAAAAAGTCTCTGTATAAAACATAACCTGTACCCGCAAGAGATGGGATGATGAGGAAAATCAATACCATTATAAATCGTTTTCTTTTTTTACTTCCTTTTTTGATACCCATACTTTAATAAAATCCTCTTTTCAAATTAAGAGTTCCGATTTCATCTAATAAAATGATAGATTAAACCAATTCCAATTACAGATCAACAAATTTAAATCCGCATTTGACGGAATAATCCTATTAACATAGATTATCGGATATAATTTATTCTTTTTTAGGGTTATTTACCTTTGCGTCGTTTTCTTTTTCAATCGCTGTATCTGTTTTGTTGGGTTTACCGGTTTTTTTCTGTGCATCATTGTCCTTCTCTACCAAGACCGGTTCGGATTTTGGTTTGTCAGCGGTATTAGTGGATTCGTTGTCGTTTTCAGACACAGTGCCGGATGGATTGGCTGTTTTAGAGGTATCCTGTTTTTTATCTGATGGTTTTGAATCGTTATCTGATTCGGTTGCGGATTCGTTATCCGCTTCATTTTCTTTTTCCTCATTTTCTTCAGTTGAACCGACGGTTTTTTCAATTTTGCCGCGTTTGCCTATTACTGATAACTGCTGTACAATAACTGTATCTATCCAATCCTCGGTTTTCACGGGTATACCTGTAACGCGTACTCGTTTTCCGATATATTCATTCAGGTCAATTTTGAGGCTTCTTGCCAGAGCAACCCATTTCCTGTACTTATAACCTTTAACTATTTTATGTGTTGCCGGGCCGACGGTAACCTCTTCAAGTTTAAATATATACCCTTCACAGGTAACCGGTTGGGGTTCAGGTTCCTCGATTACCGCGGGTATGGCTGTTTCGTTTTCGGCTTCGGTTACGGCTTCGTTCTCTTTCTCTATAGCTTCATTGTCTTTCTCAGCGGCTTCGTTTTCTTTTTCGGTCACGGTTTCGTTTTCGGCTTCGGCGGCTTCGTTCTCTCTCTCTATGGCTTCGTTTTCGGCTTCGGCTATTTCTTGCGATTTTGTTTCTTCCGCCCTGTAGAATATATCTTTTCCGATGGACGAATCGAGGCTGGCAAGCTGAACGTAGTAATCCGCCAGGGCTTTATTCAACGCGTTTTTTTCCGCGGCGAGATCGATTTCCGCCTGTACGAGTTTGGATGTATCGATTTCTCCTAAACTTCTTTGTAGATTATACAGGTCGACATTTTTCTTTTTGAACTCGATTTTGCTTTTTGCTGTATCTTTGGATATTTTAGCTTTGAGGAAATTGTGATACGCGTCCCTTACTTCCTCGATGATGGTATTTTTCAGGTTGGCAAGATCGTTGAGCGCTTCCATTCTCTTTACGACCAGTTCTTGTTTTTCACTCATCGGCTGAAGGTTATCGAGCAACCCTACTTCCGCCATCCATTCCCTTGTGCGGGGTACGGCGATCTGCGTTACGGTAGGCGCTTCTTTTTTCTCTTCGTTTCTAACGGCAAACGTATTTCCCCATATATTCCAGCTTAACCGGATACCCGCCACGTGTTCTTCCTTCATATCAAGCTGGCTGACACGCTGTGCGTTTTCCTCGGCACCTTCCCCGACTTCTCCGTAAACTTCAAATTGGGGTCGGAAAGCTGTTTTTGCGATATCAACTTCTTTCTGCGCTTTTTGAAGTTTTAGGCGTTCTACGACAAAATCCGCTCTTGTTTTCAGGGCGTATATGGCGTAACTATCCTGCTGGAGCTGGTTTCTTTCGTCAACTCCCTGCCCGCCGGAAATCTGAAACGCCTGAACGTTTTTAATAAGAGGTATATCTTTATAACGGTCATCGAGGCTGATTTCTCTCTCTTCAAGAGCGTAAACCCTGATGGGGGTAGTAATATCTATGTTCATTACTTTCTGCAGATCGAGAACTGCGTGCGACACTTCCTGCTGAGCCTGGGCAGTCTTGCTGAGAACCTCATTGATAAGTGCCTTTAGATTAAGAAGTTCTAATTCGGATACCAACCCGGATTTGAATTGATCCTCAACGAGTTTAAGTGAAGCCTGACAATCTTTGAGCAGTTTGCGCTGTAATTTCAGGTCGGCTTCAGTTCTTGCTACTTCGTAATATGCTTTAGCTACCTCAAGGGCTTTCTGTGATACAACCCTGTCGTAATCTTTTTTCTCTAAATCAAGGGCGATATGCGCTTTCTGAACTTCATACCTTACTTTTCCGCCACTGTAAACAAGATGTCTCGCCTGAAATTTGTATCTCTGGCGGACATAATCACGGGTTGACCTGAATTCTCCTGCGTTTATGTCGGCTCCCGATCCGCCCTGAGCTTCGCCGTAACTGAAGAACAGGTTCGGGAAAAAGTTTCTTCTGGCGATAAAGAGGTCTATTTCGGCTTTCTTGATTTTTTCAAGAGCGATTTTAGCTTCACGATGATTTTCGATCGCGATTTTCACGCACCATGCGAGGTCACGGCGCACGATACCTTCTTCTTCCTCTTCTTCTTCCGCCAATTCTTCCATCGACGGTATCCCTTCAGCAGAAGGAACCTGCGGCATCTCTTCCATTCCGGCTGGAGGCGCTTCAGGCCCTGCTGGAGGCGCTTCTTCACCCGCGACAGGTTGTGCCGCTTCTTCTTCCGCCGGCACGGCTTCTTCCAGATTTTTCCTGGCTTTTTCTATGTACTTCTGTATTTTTTCGTTGCCGGGCTGTAAGAGAAGCGCTTTTTCCCATTCCGCAATCGCTTTGGGATAATCGCCCTGGCGGAAATATTCTTTGCCGCGACTAACCATTCCTTCTATATCCGCGCCTTCCGGTGCCGGAGGTACAGCCGCCGGTGCCGCCTGAGGTATTTCTTCTTCACCGGCAATAGGTTCCGGCTGTTCCTCTTTTATTTTGACTTTTTCTTTTACTTTTATAAGGTACCTGCTTATATTTTTGTTTTCAGGATCGAGTTTATATGCTTCCTGCCATACGTTTAACGCTTCCTCATATTTGCCTTCTCGGTAAAAGTTCCTGCCTGCGTCTATGAGTTCGTTTACTTTTGTTTGTGTATCCGGTTTGCCAGGAGCGACAGTTTCGGCCGTGGTTTCCGGTTTTGTCCCTTCCGCTTCCCCAAGTTTGGCTTGAGCTCTTTCTATATACTTTTTAATTTTGACATTTTCCGGATCGAGTTTGAGAGTTTTTTCCCATTCCTCAATAGCTTTTTTATATTGCCGTTGCCTGTAATAACGTCTTCCTTCGTCAATACCTGTGCGGATGGTTTCTTCGTCTGCTTCTGCGGCAACCACGCATGAGTTTAAACCTATAAATGGTTTTATATTCTTTTGTTTTATAAATACGCGCGGCTGGATTACAATAGCAGATACGAAAATCGATAATACCATGGTGAGCAATATACGGCGCTTATTTGTAAACAATTTTTTGCCCTTTCTTAAATTTAAATCGATTTCCCTTTATTAATTTAAATAATACGAATTCGACTATTTATGGTACAGGGATTCACTGATTTCACCGGATAAGCCAAACACAATTCAATGTTTATAAACGATATTTTAATTCAGCTATATTTTACACAAACAATTTTAACTCTCTGCAAGGTATTGATTAGTAAAATATAATGATTCTCTTTCAGTTTAGAATAATACCACATTATATTAATTGTTCAACAATTTTTTACACAACGGGATAATGTTGTTCAAATTATAAATAAATCAGGACAAAATCAAGAAAAATTCAGGATCGGACAGATAAATAATCAATCGTTTTTATGTTCCATAACCGTATATAATAATCGTCACGGGAATAATATAATTTAATTTTTTTATATTAGAAATTTCAATTTACGATTTTTTTTGCAAACCTCCGATAATTTGTTTAAGCGTAATTGCATTGTTAACCGCTTTGGAACCGTGGCAGTTGTTGAACATCACAAATGTTTGACGTGCTGTATTTTGCGTATTAATGAACGCCGGTATCATCTGTTGCAGTTCCTCATTGGAATAGTTGTAATCATAGCGCGATGCTGTCTGCACGTTTCTTTTCAGCCAGTTTTGTTTGTTTCGCCCGTGAAGGCGGAAATACGCGGTTTGCGCGGTTACTTCGGGGATAAACCCGACAGTTGCAAGCGAACCGTACTGTGGTTCATCGGCGCAAATGTAGACAATCCCTTCTTTATCCAACAATCTGAACATTTTTTGCGCGCGATCCGGCGGATTGAGCCAGCTTCCATGTCTGAACTCGACAGCCACAGGCAACCCTTCCATTATATCGCGGTTTTCAAGAATAAAACCGATATTTTTTTCGTTATAAAAAAACCATGGCGGGTATTGAAACACAATGACTCCAAGTTTGCCGGATTCATAGAGCGGGCTGGCAAACTCGATAAACCGTTTGGCGATGCATCCGATCAGCGGGCTGTTTTTATCTATGCTGACATAATCCTTCTCCTGTTGCGATTGAGCGACCATCGCCCGCAAATCCGGCGCGAGCGTTTTCGGGTTAATCCCATGGCCGGTAAGAGCTCCATAAACTTTCAGATGAAACGTAAACCCTTCCGGAGACACATCATTCCACAATCTCGAAACGGATATATCCGGTATGGCGTAGTATGTAGCGTCAACCTCTACGGTATCGAAATTTGAGCCGTAGAACTCAAGACGTTCTTTAGCCGTATTTATTCCTCGCGGATAAAAATCGCCCGTCTGTACAAGTGTTTTTTCAGTCCATGAACACGTACCTATTCTGATCATAATATAATCCTTTAAATAGCAATATATATCCAAGTTTATTCCGATATAACGATATAAAATTTAGAATCAACCTTTCAAGAAATAAGAGTACCTTTGGATATACTGCGGTAATTTTAAATAAGATTCGCTGTGTTTGCAAAACAAAAGCAGCATGGTAATCTAAAAAACCATCTATACTGTATTCTTGCAACTCGCTCAAAACTTCTAAATGAGCGAAAAATACTTTTTCATCGATTCCATATTATATATTTTATGTTTTATAATATTTTGATTGATGTATTTCTTTTATTGACATTACTTCAATTATATGCTATTTTGTGAATAGTTTGGTATTTCGATTTTTAGCTTTACCGTAACAGTATAACCGCATTTTATGTATTACTATTTACCCATAATTATAATTTCTTACAGACAATATAAATTAAGGAACAATATTAAAATGAAAACCATTGCCGGATTGTGTATTTTCTCTATTTTTATTTTTCTGAACGCATTAGGTTACTGTGCTCCCGACGGGTTTGTCAAATCCGCCGAGTTCAGATTAAATTTAAACACTTACGGTTCACAACAATACCCCGCAATCGCTTCCAACGGCTCAAACTATCTCGCCGCGTGGCAGGATGGCGATTGGAGAGCTTCAGGGCTCGATGGAAATTATTCCGGTATTTACGGCAGGATAATAAACAAAGACGGTTCGTTCTCCGGTATGGAATTCAGAATAAATTCGTACACAACATTATATCAGACCAACGTAGCGTTATATTCCGCCGGTTCAGATTATCTTGCCGTGTGGGAAAGCAACAATTCCACCGACCAGAACCATGGCGGTTTATACGGCTGTATCATATCCTCCGACGGCACAAGTGTGGGCCAGGAATTTAAAATTACCTCGAATCCGGTTTCGGTTTACGAGTATTGCCCATCAATAACATCGCGCGCGAACGAATATATCGTATCCTGGCACGGGCCTACTGATGGCGATACCAACGGTATTTTTGCCCAGCGCATATCGTTTTCAGGCGATAGAATAGGCGAAATATTTCAGCTCAACAGCTACACTACAAGCGCTCAGGCGCTTGTATCCATAACCGCCGGCAAAGACAAACTTCTCGCTACATGGAACAGCCCGCAAGATAACAGCCTGAACAGCGTTATAGGAAGATTGTTTAATTACGACGGTTCACCAGCCGGATCGGAGTTTCTCGTAAACCAGTATACCAACGGCAATCAGGAAAACCCGTTTGTAGCTTCAACCGGAAACAATTTTCTTATCGCCTGGGAATCATCATATCAGGATGGTTCAGATATGGGAATATACGGCAGGTTAATGGACAACAACGGCGGTTTTATTGGAGATGAATTCCAAGTTAACACTTTTACTTCATCAAATCAGGAATATCCTTTTATCGACGTTATGGGAGATAAATACGTTATCATATGGGATAGCGGGCAATACCAATCACCTGGAGCCGACGGCGACCATAAAGCCGTATGCGCGAGAATATTAGATGAAGACGGATCTTTTTTAACCGGTGAATTTATCGTAAATTCATATACTACAAGCGCCCAGGATTTTCCATCAGTCGCTGTTTCACAAGACCAGTTTACGGTTGTCTGGTCGAGCTTTTACCAGGACGGCAACTGGAGCGGAATTTACGCAACGCAATATACCTATATAGTACCCGAACCGACTACAGCGTTGATTCTGCTCCTCAGTTTGGCAGGTTTAATCCGCAGGAAACGCCGTTTGTAAATTACATAGAGGACAAAGTAGCACGATCAATGGCATCCGCCGCCGCCATGACACCCGCCATGCCCCCCACAAGCGTTATCGGTTGTTATTTCGGCATAATTATCGTTCTCGAAATTCTCTATAATCTCTCCAACAGTTTCACCTGCAACAATATACGCCCGTATACCGGATTCGTTGAGTTTAGCTACCGCTCTCGCCCCCATACCAGAACAGACCACAACATCGATCTTCTTTTGCGCAAGCGATGCAAGCGGATTGCACATACCGTGCGAATGATGCGTGTTCATGTTGTCCACCGTCTCGACAGTTTTTGATTCGGTATCGTAAATAGTGTAAAACAAGGCGCTTCCGAAATGATTATAAACTTCCGCGTCTTTACCGAAATCATTATCGGTTGGAATACATATTCTCATTGTTCAATCTCCTCAGCCATTTTTTATATTGTGTTTTCGAAGACGCTTTCCCGATACAAAGCATCCTTCCGTTTATAAAACAATCCGCTGTTTTTCGCGCGCGGAACTTATTATACTTCCAAATGTCTGGCATGAATACAAATCTTTTTTGAGAAGTCCGTGAGAAATAACCTTCAAAATCAGCCGGACGTATTGCCTAACTATACCGGGACTCAATAAAACTTCCTCAAGAAGACGCATAAGAACCCCGCGCGGTTTAAAATAATCCGGCATGGTTCGTAACTATCCTGCGTTTCGGCATCTCGGGATATATTTTCCCTTTTGTTACCGTCACACGCTAATTATATATCGCGCGGTTTGTTGTTTGGTCAACAATAATTCAAAAAATTTCATTAACTGAATTAAAGAGATTTATTCTTATTCTGGAACGAAAACGATCGGTTTTTAACATAATGAGCATACATATTAATAAAAAAAGCTTTTTCTTTTTAAAAAAAGAAACAAAAACTTTTTGTATGGATGCTTCGCATCCTGATTTTTTTTCTATTTTTTTAAAGTAAAAGGCCTATATCGACCTTTTCGCGCGTTCAGGCACACCCGAACGAATCACAAGTATCGGGATGGACAACGCATGACGAACCTTCGATACAGTCTGGCCGTATATTACATCCTCAATACCCCTGTGTCCATGCGATCCGACAACCAGCATGTCAAACCCGAGGTTATTTGCCGCGCGCACAATTTCATCCGCCGGCCTCCCGTAAAGAATCGATGCTTTTATTTCAATATCATAAGCGCTTAACTCGTGCGCGAGTTCCTGAAGATACTGTTCATCTTCACTTCCGTGCAGGCTGGCGCTCTCTTTGCCTAAAACCCTTGTACCGGGAGTATCAACCACATGTATGAGAGTTAGTTTCGCTTTGTGCAGTTGCGCCTGGGCTAACGCCGCTGATAATATAGTCGAATCGCCCGCCGAATGTTCAAGCGCAACCCCAATATGACGGTGATGTGACGGTTTAATTGCAGACGCGACAATCGAGCTTTCCGTTGATACCGCCACCGTCCATGGTTTCATTATCGAGAAAAATCGCGGAAATGTTACAATAACCAGCAACGCGATTATACCCGCAACTCCAATAAAAATACCTGCCATACCCCATACAGGCACCACATGTACCCAACCGCCAATGGTATCGTAAACCAGTTTACCGTTAAGACCAATAATGACAACAGCAATTATCCATGCTAACACTTTGAGCCATCTCGGATTGGCAAAAGCACCCATTTTCTGCCGGGCGGAAGTAAAATGTATAAGCGGAACTATCGCAAACGGCAACTGGAGGCTCAAAACTACCTGAGAAAGAATGAGAAGTTTATATATGCCGTTGTCTCCGAAAAGAACAATGGCGAATATGGCGGGAACAAGAGCCAGCAACCTCGTTATAAACCGTCTCAATGCCGGCGCGATTCGGAAATCTATGAATCCTTCCATAACCACTTGTCCAGCGAGAGTTCCTGTGATTGTGGAACTTTGACCCGCCGCGATAAGGGCGACGGCAAACACGATCGGTGCCAGTTTGTTTCCGAGCAAACCGTCGAGCAGGTTATGAGCCTGCTGAATTTCGGTAACCTCGATCCCTTTTGTGTAAAAAGCGGCCGCCGCCGTTATAAGAATCCCGGTGTTTACCAAAAACGCCATATTGAGAGCGACTGTCGAATCGATAAGATTAAATCCGCAAGCCTCTTTTTTTCCAACCACATGGTTCGATATTACCCGTGTCTGAACCAACGCGGAATGGAGGTAAAGGTTATGAGGCATCACCGTCGCGCCAATCATACCGATAGCAACATATAACGCAGACGTATTCATTTGAGGCACAAACCCCCTGATTATCCCACCCCAATCCGGTTTGGCAATAAATACCTCGATAAAAAAACAACCGCCGATAATCGCTACAAGCGATACTACAAACATCTCTATTTTACGCACACCTTTTTTCTCAAGCAGGAGAAACAAAAAGGTATCCAGAGCAGTAAGTACACAACCCCACAAAAGCGGTAACCCGAACAACAGGTTCAGCCGACAATTGTTCCGAGCGCTTCAGCAAGATCGGTTGCGGCAACGGCTATCTCAGCCAGAATCCACAAACAGGAACTTATTACCGGAGGATACGAGCGTTTGCATCCCTGCGCAAGGTCTAATCCCGTAACAATACCGAATCGTGCCGCGAGTGTCTGCAACAAAACAGCCATAATGTTTGATAACAGCAAAACCCAGATGAGCATATACCCGAACCGGGCACCGCCTTCGATATCGGTTGCCCAGTTGCCCGGATCCATATAACCGACGCTAACCAGATACGCCGGGCCGACAAAAGCGATAAGCCGGTGAAACCAACTTTTTTTTACTGTTGTTTCTACCCGCTCTGTACCAAATAGGTTTGTTTTTTCCGCCATATGAACAGCAACTCCTTTTCCGCTATTCAGAAAAAATAAAATAGACAGATATCATCGATTATATATGTTCTACCGGAAACATCAATTACTTTTCCACAAAAAATCATACTTCTATTGTTTCATACCATTGCCGCGAAAGCGGAAATCGCTGAACAAATACACACTGAAAATATTATCGCAAAATAGATTTTGCAACCAATATATCTTATTTATATAAAGTTATTTGTGCTCATGGATTCCCGCCTTCGCGGGAATGACAACAAAAAATGGCCTCTGCAGAACTCTTAAAAAACGGGAATGATAGGAAGAAAAACAAGCATGACATGAAACACTATTTTCTTATATAGGGACATTAATCTCAATTCACCGGGCTATAAAAAAATAAGGACGGGTTTTTATAGGTTCAATATCAAGAACGGAATGTTTTATGAATGTGAAATGCGGTACAGAGTAAAGTTTTTTATGCCGATACCAAACTTATTTGTTTCTGCGTATCATCCGGAACAAACCGAGAAGGCCAAACGACATTAGCATTACTAACGATGGTTCCGGCACTGACGTTGGCTGAATAACATATACTTTTGGGTCAGTATCACCAGGCCGTGTCCCTGTAACAGCAGCTTGACCATTATTGTTGATACTTAGACCGGTAATACTTGTAAAATCCTCACCTATAAGGAATGTTGGGCCACCAGACGACTTAACGTAAATTTTAATGTTTCCGTTTTCATCATATTCAGCCCAAATCATATCTCCGCTATCGCTTATGTAAGGGGATAACGGGTAAGCGTTATCATCGGATAACGTAATCGTTGTTGATGAAGCGTAGTTATATAAATATACCCTGTAAATACCGTTTTCATCATCATACCCGCGCCAGATAATATCGCCGTCAGCACTTAATTTCGGATAGGAATCCTCAGTGGCGTTTGATGTTATCTGGGTTGTTGTGTTGCCGTCATACAGGAAAATCTCCGCGGTTGTGCCTGTCATCGCGTGCCAAGCAACCATGCCTGAAGCGTTTATCTGCGGATAATAATCGTAGAAATTGTTGTTTGTGAGTTGAGTTGTTGTATTGCCGTTGTAAAAGTATATTTCGGTATCGGTACCGTCATACGCCTGCCATACAACGTAACCCGAAGCGTTTATCTGCGGATATGTATCGTTGATACTGTTATTGGTTAATTTCACTGTTGTGGTGCCGTTAAAGAGCGATATTTCGTAATCTTTTCCGTCAAATGCCTGCCAGACAACATAACCGGCGTTATTTATCCGCGGAAACTCGTCGTGAAGTGTATTTGCGTTGTTTGTAAGCTGAACTGTAGCCATGTTCTGCAAAAATATTTCCCAGTCAGTGGTTTTTTTGCCCTGCCAGACGATAGTTCCACTGTCGTTTATCTGCGGATATATATCGTCGCGGGTATTTGAGTCATAAACCGTAACGGATTTGCCGTCCCAGAAAAAAATATCGTAATCCGTTCCGGACATACCTTCCCATACAACATAACCGCTATTGTTTATCTGAGCGTTCCTGCATGTACCTGTTCCATCGCTTATTTGTTGTATCGTATAGTTCAAATCAGCGTAACATACAGAGCAAAGAGACATTAACAAAAACGCGACCGTTATTATTCTTTTCATCGCCATATCCTTTTGGTTAAAACTTTTTACATTGTACATATAAAAAGTACATCACTAAACAGAATTTAATATCATTATAGCACATAAAATGCATAATGCACAAGAGTATGCAAAAATTTTTTTAAAATATTTTATTTCACTTACATTTAAACTCAGTTTGTGCAAAAATATTATTTATTATAAATGATTTTATCGGAAAAAACAGGGAAAAAATTATTTAAGGGATAGATAATAGCAGGTTTCGGCATTCGCAAGCCGGATTGTTGTGAAAGACAATAAGAGAAATGGTTTTTTTGCTACTTTTCCGGCTTAAAAAAAATGGTTTTTTTATTTCTTTATTACGGTAACAGTTTGACCGGCAACCACAAACTCAAAATTTTCGGTTACTTTTTTTATAGATCCTTCTTCTCCGGCTTCAAGGGTAATTTTGCCTTTGTATTTGCCGTCGGTAAGTTTTATTTTCTGAAGTTTGCATTCGTAGACATATTCTTCTTCGGGGATTATGCCGTATTTTGTCGGGTTGAAGGGTATTGTGTATTGTGATTTATCGGTTTTATTAACTACTTCGATATTGCCTGCAGGTCGGATATGCACGTTTCCGGAATTTTTGGTGGTGATTTTGAAATTCATCTGGTCTTTATTGATAATTTCTATATTTTTTATTGAATAATCGTATTTTTCAGTACCTGCTACGGCTATATAAATGGGGAAATTGTATTTCATGGCTAACGACGCCATCGCGCCGGATGTTGTTTCCTCAAAAATGACTCTGGCGTTATATTCGCCTGCCGCGCCTTCCGGTATATTTATTTTATATACAAGTTTTATTGATTTTCCGCCGGGTATTTTTACCGTTTCTCTGGGAAACACCAGCCAGTCTTTCTTCAGAGGTTTAAGTGTTTTGTCAACCCAGGTTATGCTGACTTTGGTCTGTTTTTTTGCTGTATTATACATTGTGAAAAAACCTTCATACGATTTTCCCGGCGGGATTTTACCTTCCACACGATACGGTTGAATCGATACTCCAGCGATAGCGTAATTAACAAATACCATCAAACCAAATGCAACAACCATCAATAACACGCAACAATTTTTTCTCATTATATATATCCCTTTTAACATTCTTGATTTTCATAGATAAATAACTTCTATTATCAAATACCATAATGGTTTATTTAACAATAATTTTTTTACGGATTTAAAATTTTATTTCTTTTCTGTCAATCCCGTAAAAACGGCAACCCGCAAGAACCGGTTACATTATATAATATAATAAAAACATAATAAATAATATACCCGTATTTTGAACAAAATATTTTTTCAGAAAATCAATGCGCGGATCAGATCTTTTTCCGGAATGAAAAGATTATAGCTCGCAAATTATATCATCCTTAGTAAACACCAAAAAACTTCTTATTTTCTCCAATAGAAAGATTAATGAATCTCATTATAACATCACAAAAGATTATGTTCACACAAATATTGGAATCACCGAAAAAGATATGTCCTTTGCGCAATATTAGTCTAATGTATTCAAATGTTATTATTGCGATTAATCTGAAAGTAATGTAAAGAAGATTGATTATCAGGCGTCAGCTCATAATTAAATATGTTCAAACATAAATATATATGTATATATGGATAAAATATTGTTTAAAAATATATTTGTGCTTCTTATTCAAGTGTGTTATATTTATATTAGATGTATACTGGTACTGAAGAAGATACATAATATCTTCATATACAAAAGGCGTTTTTAAATCTGTATTAGAGACGTTCGCATAGCAACTTTGTGACATTTTTAATATGTCTGAACAAATATTTATAAATTTTTGTGGTTTCGGGGAAAGGAATAATAACATGAAAAGGAATTTCGGCATTACACTTTGCGCCTACATTTTTTTATGCGGATCAACGAGTTATGGAGCATCTACTACATATGAAATTAAAAACAGTGTCACCAACCCGAATTTCGTTGTTTCGGGAACTGTTGTATTTGGAACCTGTAACGGTAAATATGAAGAAACCGTGATTGATGACAGCATATGGGTCAAAAGGCGTTACGGCAGGCAGATAAACGGAATAGACAACTTAAAATACCGGGGCATAATTGAATTCAACATTAGCCAATGGCAAAGCATGAATATCGATTACAACAATATCGAAAAAATTTCTCTTGTAATGAATTATACATATAGCCTTGGAAACCCTGTGCCAATCGTGTACGATTTATCCGCGGCGGAAGCAAATGGTCTTTTGCAGAAAACCGATTTTAATTCACTTGGCGCGACATTGAATTCTAATGTCCGTCTCGAAGACATTTATATAAAAACTCCGAGCGAAATTCTATTATACGACAAAACCAGCGGCCAGTTACTTACCAACGCACTGCTGAATAACCTGTATACTGAGGCGAGAGACTGGACAGGATTCGTGTTAATAAGTTCGGATGAAGGTATCAATGTAAATACCGAGGTCGATTTTGCCGGTGACAATAATTATAGCATAGGGCCTTCGCTTGTAATTACATACAATCAACCGGAAGCTCCGGCTGTGCCTGAACCGGGTACAATAATTCTCATGAGTTTTTGCGGTATCCTTGTGTTTCGCCGAAAAAGATAATTTCTTTGTTAAGAGAAAACCGTTAATCCAGTAAATGATTTTATTTATGGTATATAGATAAAGAAATCGGCTGAGTGAATTTTCTCTCGCCGATTTCTTATTATTTATCGCGAAACAATGTTTAATATTCGTGTTTGACAGATCTTTTTTCCGCGTTTTTTTAGCTTAATCTACTTGTCGTCAATTAAGTTTTTATAATTAACCCTCAAACCCGATTCGGAGTTTCTTTCACCATCGCTCCGGGTTTATCTACGATTTTTATACTGCTTGCCTGTGGGCCATCCTCGCCTGTATGCTCAACAAAAGTTACGCCAGTACCTATTTCGATACGCTCGAAGTTGTTATGCAATACGCCGTTTTCATGGAAATATACTTCACTCCCGTCAATAGTGCGAATAAAACCATAACCTTCTTCCCTGAACAATTTTGATACAAATCCCTGAACCTGCTGTTGAGGATGAATTTTAATATCGCGCCTTTGTTTGTTGGATTGTTCCTTCAGTTTGCGCCGGGCGGCATCGAACGCGTCATGAATCACAAATAACAGCGAATCATGGAGGTTTCCTTTGCTGGGTTCGCGCTTTATTACAAACTCATGGCCGGGCGGAATGGTAATATTTATTCGAATTCTATAGGGATTACCGCTTTTCTGGTGTTCCTGTGTTTTCTCAACAGCCACTCTGCAACTTGACATAAAATTACAGACTTTCTCAAGCTTATCCACATGGTCTTTTATTAGTTCAGTTAATGATTCTTTGTTTTCAACATTGCGAAAACTGAGCTCAAGTGGAACATTCATAACAACTCCTCCGTTTTTTTATTTAACTATTGCCTCAAAGCAATAGAAATTACTTTTTATAAATACAGAAACGGATTTAATATTTATTAATTTTAGACCACTAAACTTATATCATAGTTGAAATATCATTAAAGGATTATCAATAAACATATTCTGTTTATAATTACCAAATTTCGGTTATAAAAAAATTATTCCGGATAAAAATATTTATTATAAATTAAAGTATCTGCAGATTACATTTTTGTATCTGAATTTAAAAGAATCTGATATAAATAATAGAAAAATCAGGAAAAGGATGAAAAATGACCGATTATATAACCGGATTAACGTATATGGAACTCGAAACACTCATGAAACAGTGGGATATCCCTGCGTACAGGGTAAAACAGTTGCTGGAATGGGTTTATAAACATAACATAACAAGTTTCGACACGATAACCAACCTTCCGCGGGACCTTATGGACCGTTTGCGCTCATCATATGGCGCCTGCTCTATCGCTGTGGTTAATAAGCTTGAATCGAAAAAAGACCGGACGGCGAAATACGTGTTTAAAACCGATGACGGAAAGATTATTGAGGGCGTATCGATTCATGAAAAAGATAGGCATACTCTGTGTGTATCCTCGCAAGTGGGGTGTCCGTTCAAGTGCAAATTCTGCGCCAGCGGTAAACACGGATTGAAAAGAAACCTGAAAACCGCGGAAATTATTGACCAGATAAGAATTATGACTCATGATGAGAAAATGACCAACCTCGTGTTTATGGGATCCGGCGAACCGCTTTTGAATTTCGACAATTTCAGCAAAGCTTACGAGATAATCACAGCCGACTGGGGATTAGCCCTCGGCCAGAGAAAAATAACCGTGTCCACAGCCGGTTTTGTACCGGGTATTCAGAAACTTATTGAATCGAGTTTTCGCCCTAAACTCGCTCTATCGCTTCACGCCGCAACAAACGAAAAACGCAACCAGCTGATGGGAATCAACAGGAAATACCCTGTAGAAGATATATTGTATATCTGCGAAAAGTACGCGAAAGAAACCGGGCGGCTGATAACCATTGAGTATATCCTCATTTCCGGGTTCAATGATACCAGGGACGACGCCAAAGCATTATCGCGGTTATTTAAAGATTATCCCGCGAAAATCAACCTCATTCCGCTTAATCCTGTGGAAGGACTCGCCTATAACCCGCCAAAACCCCATGAGACGATCTCATTCGAGCAAATGCTCAAAATTTTCGGACTGAACGTCACTGTACGTTTCAGCAAAGGATCAAGCGTAAATGCCGCCTGCGGGCAACTCGGATTGCAGTATTCATAATCAAGCAATAACTAAAACAATGATAATAAAAAAACAAGATGAATTATTGAGTTCCGGAAATCTTCCTTTTGTGAATTACAATAATTTTATGCCTAATTCTTTACAATTGGATAATTTAAATAATTTAGCGGGCGCTGTTATTGATATTTACAATATAAGAACTTCCCTTTATTGGACAAATCCATCAGCTATCCCGATTTTATGTCTACATATTTTTCCTTATAATAGGTATAAGATATTATCTTAATGTCATAAATTATCGCATAATATTATGATAAATTTATATATATTATGTATTACCTAATATTGACATAACTGATTATTTATTGTATAATTGTGCTATCTAATTAAATTGCTAATTATATGATAAACGTTCTATGTAATTCCCTATTGTTATATGGTTTATTGAAATATTAATAATTATTTAAGTATTATTTGAATGTGATGTTTGTAATTAGTTATTTATCAATGCGCAAATTAATTAAAGTATAACAAAAAATTATTATTCTACTAATTGGTAAACATATAAATCAAATCGGAGATAAGAAATGAAATGTAAAGGGCTCGCCTTTCTTATTTTTTTTCTAGTATCTATTTCTCAATCGTTTGCGACTCAAGTTGTTATATCGCAAGGAAAACCTGTTACCGCAAGCAGTTCTACATCTGATGGCCCCTGGAACCTTACTGATGGCAACTATAGTACCGCTTGGAATGGAGGTACATATAACGCATGGGCGCAGATTGATTTGGGTGAAAGCGTAAATATTTCATCCGTAACTTATCGCTGGGGCGCGAACCCGAGTTCGTGGGAATATGTAACCCTTTATTTAAATGGAGTATGGAAACAGCAGATAAATCAAAATGGAACCGGCGGAATAATGAATTTCGATTTTACCGATCAGTCTGCGCAAACAGTTAAAATCAATGTAAATTCACCATCTTCCTGGGTTTGCGGTTGGGAAGTATTAGTATATGCTGATAGGTCGAATTCATGGATAAACATTTTTAATTCAAAATCAGATTTCGGTAAATCATGGTATTTTTCGGAAGTAGATCAACTAAATAATCTATATACAACAACACATACAAGCTATAAACCCGCAACCGACGCAAAAACATGGTATTATAAAGCAGGTATCTATGGGACAAACGGTGCATGGGGATTGGCTCATGCCACAGGCCAGCACTGGACAGATAAATATGGATTTCTTCATATAATGGTTGATTCTGCCGGAAATGGGATTTCAACTTCCGCACAAACCGCGCAGTGGAACTATCTCGGTAAGGTAGGATATACCAGCACATTCGGCGATGCGTTTAATGAGAACTGGACAAAATCTGAAGTCGATGCGCTGTACGCTTCTTATCAGGCAAGATCGGGTTCAACAACCGCCAATGGCAAACAATGGAATTTCACAAATACAAATTATAACGGATATGGTTGTTGGGGTACTCCCCATACTACCGGAAACTATTGGACAGACAAATATGGTTATAAATATATAACTATGGATGTGGCTAATACCGGTTTTACTACATTTGACAAAACTACTCAGTGGGCGTTACTCGGCAAAATCGGGTATAGCTCAACTTTTGGCGAAACCTTTGACGAGAACTGGACGAAATCCGAAGTCGATGCGCTCTATGCTTCATATCAGTCGAGATCAGGGTCAACAACCGCAAACGGAAAACTATGGAATTTCACCGACTCCAATTATAACAGCAACGGATACTGGGGAACCGCTCAAGGCATAGGGACCTATTGGGCGGATAAATACGGCTATAAACATATCAGTGTTGATGCATCTAATGCAGGGTTTACTACATTTGACAAAACTACTCAGTGGGCGTTACTCGGCAAAATCGGGTATAGCTCAACTTTTGGCGAAACCTTTGACGAGAACTGGACGAAATCCGAAGTCGATGCGCTCTATGCTTCATATC
>Ga0302253_1000261_pt1 | contig 49138 bp, 38 predicted proteins | sample AAG_RA_Trp_MG_FD_193537 | JGI IMG/M metagenome (GOLD analysis project Ga0302253, IMG submission 193537) | Enriched activated sludge microbial communities from anaerobic digester in WTTP, New Holstein, Wisconsin, United States - AAG_RA_Trp | ecosystem: Engineered > Bioreactor > Anaerobic >...
GGGGCTGCCAGTAAAACCGGCATACGGCAGAGCGTTCGGAAAGGGGCATTTTCCCCGGCGGGGACCGACAGAGCCGCTCACCGCTTGGGAAGGGCAGCCCCGGAACGCCGGTAATCTGCCCGCAGGATCCGGAGCTGAGTGTCCACCCGTTTTCTTAGATTTTTAAGAGGGGTTTTTCGGCAGGTTGTCTGACGGGTTCGTAAGCAATTTATTACAGGATCAAAAATCCCAAACAAAGCACTCATCGTATTCTGCGTACACTGACAGACGATGGGATTCTTAGTGTAACCCAAGAAGGGAAAGGATCACGCCCGGCCATCCTGCGGTTCTCCCATCTGATCCCGGTAACCGGGACGAGCAACGGGAAATTTTCCCCTGCCTTCAGGACCGGGGGGATTTTTTTTACCTGGCCCTCATCACCATTTGTGTGACATGCAGGATCTCCTTGTGTAACACCGGTGATACACAAGAGGGTGTTGTATACCGGATTTTTGATTTCATGGTACATAAGAACGTCTAAGGCCCGTCTGACGGGCATGGGGAAAAAGGAACGGGTGCCGCACGAGCGGACTTCCATCCATCCCGCCCGATATATTTTTACTCTCCATCGGCAAGGTATACTGGTATTTTACCAGGAGCGATCCATTCGTGGCATCAAAGAAAATTCCCGATAAAACCGTCTGCGTTGTGGGGCTGGGCTATGTGGGCACACCCCTTGCGGAGGCATTTGCTGAACACCTGCCCACCATCGGCTTTGACATCGATACCCGGAAGGTCAGCGGGCTCCTGGCATCGGGTTCGAAGATCCAGGCAACGACCGATCCGGCGAGGATCCGGGAAGCGGATGTTGTTATGATCTGTGTCCCTACGCCGGTGACGAAGGCAAAAGATCCTGATCTCACTCCGGTACGCTCTGCAGCAGCAACTATCGGGAGAAACATAAAAGATGGCGCGATCGTTGTCCTGGAGTCAACGGTCTATCCCGGTGTCACCGAGGAGATTGTGGTGCCGATCCTGGAAAACGAGTCCGGGAAGCGGTGCGGGAAGGACTTCTTTGTGGGGTACTCCCCCGAGCGGATCAACCCGAACGATGATGCCCACACGCTCAATAAGATCACCAAGATCGTCTCCGGCATGGACACGACAACCACCGACCGGCTCGTGGAGCTGTACAGCCTGGTGACGAACGTGTACCGTGCTCCGGATATCCGCACTGCCGAGGCGGCGAAGGTGATCGAGAATATCCAGCGCGACCTCAACATTGCGCTGATGAACGAGCTCTCCCTCATCTTCTCCCGGCTGGGGCTTGACACCCGGGCCGTGCTCGATGCTGCCGGGACGAAGTGGAACTTCCATGCCTACACTCCCGGCCTTGTCGGCGGCCACTGTATCCCGGTCGATCCCTATTACCTGGTGAAGAGGGCCGAGGAGGTGGGCTACCACCCGCAGGTGATCCTCGCGGGGCGTGCGATCAACGATTCGATGCCCAAACATGTGGCGGAGCTCGCCGTCAAAGGACTGAACGATGCCGGCAAGGTGATCAAGGGGTCAACGGTCCTGATCATGGGCCTGACGTACAAGGAGGACGTGCCGGACACCCGCGAGTCGCCGGTCGAGGAGATCGTCCGCGAGCTGCAGGAGTACAAGGTCCGGGTGCTGGGGTACGATCCGCTCCTTCCGGACGAGGTGATCCGTCACTTCGGTGCAGAGCCGGTGAAGTCCCTGGATATCATGGCCGATGCCATCATCGTTGCCGTTGCCCACCGGCCGTTCCGGTCGATGACGGTTGCGGACTTCCAGAAGATGATGAACGGCCACCCGGTGCTCGTTGATGTGCGGGGTATGGTGGATTCAGAGAAAGCAGCTGAGGCCGGTTTCTATTACCGCCGGCTGTGATTACCTCCTTTTTTCCCCTCCCCTCGTCCTATCGTTTCTGCCATACCTGTCCTCTGACCGGTTGCAGCAGTTCATGCAATCAGATATATTTTTACTCTTTATCCGTGAATATTAACTGGAATTTTTCTAAGGGAGCGATCCATTCTTGGCATCAAAGAAACTTCTCGATAAGACCGTCTGCGTTGTCGGGTTGGGCTATGTCGGCCTGCCCCTCGCCGAGGCGTTTGCCGAACACCTGCGGACGATCGGGTACCGCCGCGACCAGAAGAAGGTTGACGAGCTGAACAAGACGAAGGGCAACAAGATCGAGGCCACCACCGACCCGAAGAAGATCAAACTGGCGGACTTTGTCATCATCGCAGTCCCCACCCCGGTCACCAAGGCAAAGGACCCGGACATGGAGCCGGTCATCACGGCCTCCGAACTCGTTGGCAGGAACCTGAAGAAGGGTGCCATCGTTGTGATGGAGTCAACGGTCTATCCCGGCGTGACCGAAGATGTCATGGTCCCGATCCTGGAGAAGGAGTCCGGCATGAAGTGCGGCCGGGACTTCAAGGTCGGCTACTCCCCTGAGCGGATCAACCCGGGCGACGAGGAGCACATCCTCCCCAATATCTACAAGATCGTCTCCGGCATGGACAAGGAGTCCACCGATGAGCTCTGTGCGCTGTACGACCTGGTCACCAACGTGTACCGCGCCCCCGACATCAAGACTGCCGAGGCGGCAAAGGTGATCGAGAACGTCCAGCGCGACCTCAACATCGCGCTCATGAACGAGCTCTCAATGATCTTCGCCCGCATGGGCCTCGACACGGTCGAGGTCCTCAAGGCTGCCGGGACCAAGTGGAACTTCCACCACTACCGGCCCGGCATGGTGGGCGGCCACTGCATCCCGGTCGACCCGTATTACCTTGTGCAGAAGGCCAAGTCGCTCGGCTACCACCCGCAGGTCATCCTGGCCGGCCGCTCAATCAATGACGGCATGCCCAAGTACGTTGCCGAAATGACGATCAAGAGCCTCATCAAGGTTGGAAAGCCGGTGAAAGATGCAAATGTCCTGATCATGGGCCTCACGTATAAGGAGGATGTTGCCGATATCCGCGAGTCACCGGTCGAAAATATGGTGGAGGAGCTGAAGGAGTACGAGGTCAATGTCTTCGGGTACGATCCTTTGCTACCTGCGTCTGTAATCAAACACTTTGGGGCAACGCCTTTGCCGAAGCTCGACAAGAAGATGGATGCCGTGATCATCGCGGTAGCGCACAAGGAGTTCCGGGAGATGTCTCTCAGGGAGATAAAGGGGCTGATGAGTGCAAAACCGGTGCTGGTTGATGTGCGGCGGATATTCGGGCCGGCGGAAGCGGAGAAGGCCGGGGTGTGTTATAGGACGCTGTGAGTTTTTCCAAAACAGATAAAAAAACCCAGCAACGATTTGAGTAAAGTTGGTGAAAAAAATATACTATCCAATAATGTTTATGTTTAGCTAGTTTTTATTTATGGTAATCCTATGACAAAACTTCCGAATAAACTGCCAAAGGAAAAAAATTCAATTCCAATTTATTTAAATGACTTAATTTTGAGATATAACGAAAATACAAAAATATTAACTTTTTTTATATCTGATTTTAAATGGTATCTTTTTGCTTTACTTGTATTAAGTATTGCACTCGGTATAATGGAAACAATTCAGGTCGTCCTTCTTTACCCTATACTCAACGATTCTTTTAATCTCCAGACCGGTGATATCGCTTCATTTGGTTCTTTGTATGGTATAGTGCGAAATTCAATTCAACTCCCAGACGTTGTGGCATTTTCATTGTTACTTCTTGTTTTTATTATCCTGGCATTTTTTTTAACATTGGTCTTAAGGTATGTGACGGTTTATCTTACTAAAGAAATAATTATAAAAACAAAAGGTTCAATCTTCGACAAACTTGTTGATAATGATTATAAATATTTTGTACAGACCAAACGTGGAAATATCCAATATGCTGTTATCACATCTCCAACAAAAATTCGGAGTTTTTTAGAAACTGCAATGTCTTTTTTTTCTGAAATAATTGTAATATTCAGTATCCTTGTCATGTTGCTATTTGTTTCCCCCATCGGAGTTGCACTAATATTAACTGGTAGTATTTTGTTTGCCTTTGTTATCAGGATTGTTGGTGGACGTGTCGCATATCGTCTTGGTATGTTACAGTTACGCTCAATCCAATCAGAGAATGAGGTTCTTAACAGCTACCTTCAAGGATTACGACAGATACGCTCTGTAAATGGAGATTCTTATTGGAGGGAAAAATATAATGCTGCTCTCAATAATTACTGGGGTAAGTACATACGTTTAGGATTCATCAAGACACTGCCGAGTTCAACGATAAACTTCCTATTGTTTTTTATTATTGCTGTCTCTGCTATACTCCTTTATTATGTTTACAAAGAAAACCTCGTTTATGTAATACCTCTTGTTGGAACGTTTGTTTTTTCGGCAATGAAAATTGTGCCTCGACTCTCAAACATTGGCCTTCAGTATATGACAATAATGGATGATTGGCCAAATCTCGTAAACATTTTTCATTTTCTGAACGATAATCGATATAATTCAATTTTAAATGGACGACATAAGTTTGATTCACTCATTTCTGATATTGAATTTAAGAACGTCGGTTTCTCCTATCGAAAAGATCGGCACCTCCTCAACGATGTGAACCTCACAATTAAACGGAAGAAAACTGTTGCATTAGTCGGGCATTCCGGTTCCGGAAAGTCGACTATTGTATCATTGCTTCTTCGCTATTATGATGTGTCTAATGGTAGTATTCTTATTAATGGTATAGATTTACGGGAATATGACAAAACCACAATACTGGCAAAAGTTGGGTATGTAAGCCAGGACACATTCATATATAACGCGACGATAAGAGAAAATATCGCTTTTGGTGGTAGATATTCGGAAGAACAGATCGTCGAAGCAGCCAAAAAAGCAAATATCCATGATTTCATAATTTCGCATCCGCTTGGGTATGATGAAGTAGTCGGTGATCAGGGTTTAAAATTATCCGGTGGGGAGAAGCAGAGGATTGCGATTGCCCGTGCCCTTGTCCGGGAACCGGAAATTCTTATTCTTGACGAAGCAACAAGCAACCTAGATAATAAGTCCGAGGCTATTGTTCAGGAATCAATTAATAAAATATCCGAAAATATCACGACGCTGATAATTGCTCACCGCTTATCGACAATCAGAAATGTTGATACAATTTATGTCATGAGCAACGGCAGTATTGTTGAAAGAGGTTGCCATAATGAGTTAATGGAGATTCACGGAAAGTATTTTGAGCTCTATCAATCCACAAGTAAATCTCAAGTATAATGAATATTTTGGAACTTAAAATAGTCATAATTGTTTATATCAACTATGTTAAATAGAACAACAATATTTATTTAATATTTTAATAATAAAAATATAATAATCTAAAACTAAAGAATTCTTTTTGTCAAAAAACAACAGTAAGAATAAAAAATTGTTTTTACCCAAATTATTAATGCCACAATTTTAAGACTATTCTGCTGAAAAATGTTTTCACGTGCGGAATGATTTCTATGATCTGTGAATTTTTCATTTTAATTTTTGGTGGCTTTTGGAATTTTAGAGAAATTATGGTGAAAACGAGGTCTACTCTCTTGAAAAAAATTTTCATATTCATTTATTTTTGTTATATGAAGAAGAATGGGAGTGTTATTCAACCTGGAGCGAAATTTGCAAGTAAACCAATTTTTCCTCACGGACCGATGGGAATATTTATCAGTAAGGGTGCCATAATTGGAGAAAATTGTGTAATATTTCACCATGTTACTATAGGATCCAATACGATTCCTACGTCCAAGACTAAGGGAGCTCCGATAATTGGAAATAATGTTTTTATCGGTGCGGGTGCAGTCATTATTGGAGGGATTACTATTGGAAATAATTGCCGAATTGGAGCAAATTGTATTGTTACGCAAGATATTCCAGATAATTCTGTTGTTGTAATGGAAAAACCAAGAATTATTCAAAAAGAGAATTTAGATAACTCGTATTACTCATTTGGTAAATTCAAGAAAATGCAATAAGGAATATTCTTGAAATTCTAAAAAATTGGTGACCGATGTCAAAACATATCCAGTTGACAGAAAAGGAGTTCTCTGGTTTCTCACCACACCCCCTTTTGATAACACATCTTGAAACCTATCGGTTGGAAAAGAATGTTTCCCCGAGGGAACTGACAGTTCTTGATTGGGGTTGCGGGAGAGGTCGTACAGTCTTATGGCTGAAAGAACATGGATACAATGCATTTGGAATCGATATTGATCAGGAACCGATTCAAAACGGCGTAGGACTGTTTATTTCTAAAGGGTATGACTCTTCCTGCCTGAAATTGGTATCATCTGAAGGACATACTGACTTTCAAGATAACTATTTTGATTTCATTATTTCTGATCAAGTATTTGAGCATGTAAAGAATCTTGAAGCTGTTGCCCTGGAAAACAGGAGATTATTGAAAAACGATGGCATTGGTCTCCATATTTATCCAGCACACTATCATATTATCGAAGGTCATTTATTCATGCCTTTCATCCACTGGTTACCAAAGAATTTTCTAAGGAAATATTTCATAATATTTTTTGCAATATTAGGTATGGATCCCGATTGGCCTGAAGTAAGGAATTTTTCTTTATTGGATAAATGTGATTATTATTACCATTATAGTATAAATAAAACTTTTTATCGGAAACCAGTTTCGGTGAAAAACATTTTTATAAACCAAATGTTTGATGTGAAATTCATTACAATCGATGATCCTTATTTTATAAATCATCCTATCTTCGGAAGATTTGTCAATAATCGTTTTTGTAAATGGTTAATTAACTGGGTTTTAATTACCTTTGTCAGCGTTGAGTTGTTAATATCAAAAAAATGATTAGTATATTTTTAAGGATTTCCTGATAAGCAATTCGTAATAAATCGTAAAAAAAAGGAGAAAATGCTTTTCACCTTGCCCCAATAATTAGATAGTGTGTATATCATCGCCGAAATCGGGCAAGCGCACGAAGGAAGTCTTGGTATTGCCCATTCATACATCGATGCACTATCAGATACCGGAGTAAATGCGGTAAAGTTTCAGGTACATATTGCAGATGCGGAAAGCAGTGTACATGAACCCTTTCGAACAAAATTCTCCTACGAAGATCGAACTCGATATGATTACTGGAAACGGATGGAGTTTACTCTGGATCAGTGGGACGGCCTAAAAAAACACTGCGAAGAGAAAAAGATGGATTTTATTCCTTCCCCCTTCAGTAATGCGGCTGTTGACATGATGGAGCAGATTGGGGTAAATTCTTATAAAATTGGATCAGGTGAAGTGAATAATTTCCTCATGTTACAGAAAATTGCAAAAACCGGAAAACCTGTTTATCTATCCTCCGGGATGAGTTCTTTTTCTGAGATTGATGAAGCGGTTGAGTTGTTTAAACGCCACAATAATTCAATTACCATATTACAATGCACTACAGCTTACCCTTCAAAACCAGAAGAATGGGGACTCAATGTCATCAGGGAGTTAAAAGAACGATATCCATATCCTATTGGCTTTAGTGATCATTCTGGGGATATATTTGCATGCCTGGCTGCAACTGCGTTGGGTGCTGATGTCTTGGAATTCCATGTTGTATTTGACAAACGCATGTTTGGTCCGGATACTTCTGCCTCCCTTACTATCGATCAAGTAAAAATGCTTGTAAACGGTATCAACAACATAAGTAAGGCCCGTACGAGTATCATCGATAAAAATTCAAACAAGTATGCTGACATGAAAAAAATATTTGAAAAATCTCTTGCAGCCCGTCGTGAAATCAAATCAGGAGAAATCATATATGAATCGATGCTTGAAGCAAAAAAACCAAAAGACTTTGGTATCGATGCAAAAAAATTTCATATAATCCTTGGAAAAAAAATCAAAAGGGATATGCAAAAAGGAGAATTTATCACCGAGTCTGATATCGATGAATAAACGAAAGATTTGCGTTGTAATTACAGCACGGCCATCATACAGCCGAATAAAAACTGCCGTGCAAGCTATTAAGAATCATCCGCGTCTTGAACTTCAACTCGTTGTAGCTGCATCAGCTTTACTTGACAGGTATGGAACAGTGAGTAATTATATCGAAAAAGATGGCTTTACGATAACTGCTAAGGTATATAATGTTATAGAGGGAGAAAACCTGGCAGCTGCTGCCAAAACTACTGGTGTTGGAATCCTCGAACTGTCAACAATATTCGATAATATCAGGCCAGATATTGTTGTCACTGTTGCCGACCGGTTTGAAACGATAGCAACAGCGATAAGCGCTGCGTATATGAATATCCCGCTTGCGCATATCCAGGGGGGGGAAGTAACGGGTAATATTGACGAGAAAGTACGGCATGCGATAACAAAACTAGCAGATTACCATTTTGTTGCTTCTCAGGGTGCATATGAACGAGTGATAAAGATGGGAGAAGATCCAAAATATGTATTTAATACAGGATGCCCCTCGATTGATCTCGCGGAAGAGATTTATAAGAATCCACACCTGGATTTTGATCCGTTCGCTATCTATGGAGGTGTTGGACCCGGGAAAGAAATATGCAAAAAAGGATATCTTGTTGTTTTGCAGCACCCTGTTACAACAGAATATGAAGCCTCCCGAGAAAATATTGAAAAAACCCTGCACGCAATTAAAAAGTTGAATTTGCCCACATTCTGGTTCTGGCCGAATGTGGACGCAGGGTCTGACGGAACCAGCAAAGGGATCCGGATGTTCCGTGAAAAAAACCCAAACGCTCCGGTGCACTTCTTCAAGAATATGGAACCAAACCACTTTCTCAAATTGTTAATGAACAGTATGTGTTTGGTTGGGAATTCCAGCGTAGGTATCAGGGAATGTTCTTTTCTGGGCGTTCCTGTTGTTAATATTGGATCAAGGCAGGACGGCAGGGAACGGGGGTATAACGTTATCGATGTTGATTACGATTCCGAACAGATTGCAGAGGCAATAAAAAAGCAGATAGTGCATGGACACTATGAAAAAAGCAGTGTCTATGGGGGTGGGTGCGCCGGAGAAATAATCGCCGATCATCTCAGTAAAGTTGACTTAAAATTTTCAAAAAGATTATCCTATTGATTTGATAATGTATGGCAAAATGTGTAAAAAAACATCGCAGGATATTAATTGCGCATTAGATCATCAATATATTGAATTCCTGATAGTCCAATATTTCCCTTATTGCATGCATATCAAATTCATACAAGGTGAATAATGGTCTTTATTCTGGGTATCATACCCGCCCGTGGGGGATCGAAAGGAATACCGGATAAGAATATAATTCCGATTTCCGGCAAACCTCTGGTTGCATATTCAATTGAAGCAGCAAAACGCAGTAGGCGGTTGAATGATATAATTCTGTCAACAGATTCTGAAAAGATAGCAAAATGCGCAGAGAAATTTGGGTTGAAATGTGAATCCATGAGGCCCGCAGAACTTGCAACAGATAATGCGAAGACTGTCGATGTTGTGATATACGAAGTATTGGAGTATGAGAAAAAACATAACCTGACTGTTGACTTTATTGTCCTCCTTCAACCCACTGCACCCTTCAGAACCTCATCCGATATCGACAATGCGGTTGATTTGTTCCTTTCTCGGAACGGAGAGTCACTTATCAGTGTATGCGAAGTAGGGGCCGATCATCCATTGGTCATGTATTATCTGAATAACGGGTGTCTCACACCAATCCTTGAAGAAGGAAAAACAATGAGAAGACGTCAGGAGTTTAATCCTGTCTACCTGAGAAATGGTGCGCTTTATATCGTCTCCCGATCATTGGTCTTCAACCAACATACCTTTGTCAATGAAAAACCACTGGCCTTTGTTATGCCAGAGACTCGATCGGTCAATATTGATGCTCCAATTGATATCCGCATTGCAGAGTATCTCATATCTCTTGAAAAAAATGATGTCTCATGAAACCACGGATACTCAACCTTGAACCGGAAGGATATAGCCCAAAAGCACTTCATGTGCTCACCAGTTTTTCAGAGGTTGATATCGGGCCAATGACCCGAGATGAATTATTAACGAATATTTCCAATTACGATGGGCTTATTGTTCGTCTTAATCACAGGATTGACCGGCAAATCCTTGATGCTGCACCGCGGTTAAAATTTATTGCTTCAGCGACGACTGGTCTAAATCATATTGATTGTGATTATGCACAGAAATGTGGAATCTCCATTCTCTCTCTTCGAGGAGAGGTTGCGTTTCTGGATTCAATACATGCAACGGCGGAGCATACATGGGCATTGATCTTGGCTCTCATACGACACATACCTGCATCCACTCATGATGTTCATTTGGGTGGATGGAACCGGGACGCGTTTAAAGGATCTGAATTATCCGGAAAAACCCTTGGTATTATTGGATATGGAAGACTGGGGAAAAAGGTTGCACGATATGGTACTGCATTTGGAATGAAGGTTCTTCTAACGGATACCAAGAGGATTATTCCAGGAGATGAAATGGAACTTGTCTCTCTTGAGGAATTGCTTACCCGATCGGAAATCGTATCAATTCATGTTCCTTATAATCCGACAACTCACGGTTTTTTTGGAAGAGAACAAATTCAAAAAATGAGGAATGGTTCGTATTTAATCAATACGTCGAGAGGGGAAGTTATTGACGAGACTGCTCTCCTTGAGTCCCTTATTAATGGTCACCTGGCCGGAGCAGCTCTGGATGTAATGAGAGGTGAGAATATTAACGATGTGAATTGGATAAATAATGATCCTTTAATCCGATATGCAAAAGAAAACAATAACTTATTAATTACTCCTCATTTAGGTGGTTGTACTATTGAATCCATGGAAAAAACGGAAGTCTTCATTGCCCAAAAAATAAAAAATTTTCTGATAAAGGGGGATTGTAGTTGAAAAAAATCGAACCTGCAGAAAAAAATGTTTTCAAATTAATTTTCTCGAAGGATAATTTGGGTAACATTTCTATTTTATCTAATGGAAGAATTCGAGTTGAAGGTGGTAAAATCCATCTTGATTATAAAAATAACACTGATGAAATTGGGGTGATCCAGAATTCTTCAGCATTTATACGAACATTGCATAAGAATTTGCTCCCTCTTTATGTAAGGGCAATAAACAAAGAAATCTGGATTTCTAATGATGTCTGCGAACTTTTAATTGAAGGTGAAGAAGTACCAATTCGAATGGTCGAGATTTTAGATGCAGCTGCAGGTTCCAATGGAAATCGAAATGCATTATCTCATTTATTAGACCAGATTACTATACTGATGCCTTCCTCTTATTATCGGATCTCCCAAAAAAACGATGGGCTCGTAATTGATTGGATAGAGTTTTATTTTAATTACACAAAAAATGCAACAAAAGAGGAATATCTCAATTATTTGATTGAACAATATCGAGTTACGTATTTGGATAGTAATGAGATTTGTCTCGCGCTCAGTGGGGGATATGATAGCCGGCTCGAACTTGCCATATTTACACATTTAAAGAAAAATGTCCATTGTTTTCATTATAAAACCTCAAAGCGCGAGTCCGATCTGGCCAAGGTGGTTGCAGAAACAGCTGGCGCTTCGTTTACTCTGGTATCGTTTGAGGAATTGATTTCCCCTGGATGGGACTTTTTAAAACACCAAGGATATTTAACTCGATGGGATGGATTTTTTGCTCCCGCAGCGATTACAGCATCCGGATTATACTTAAAAATGATAAATAAGTTCCCTGGTGAAGTCAAGTGTATCATGGGTACTGACGCTCGCCGTTATTACAGACCTTCGAAAACACTAATGGAGTTTTACCTTTTAGAAGAGGAACGACGGTTTACAATATGTCAAAAATATTTCCCTCAGTATGTTGATCTGCTCAAGGTGGATAAAGAACGCAGACAAATAATTATTACTAGATTGATTTCAGCAATTTTTTCCCAATGTGCAAAAGATGGAATTGCGAGGGAGGATATCATTAATGATATCGTAGCAACATTCTTGTCATTCGATGGAAAGCACGTTTCACGTTCATCTTTTTTATTCGAAAACGGGGCACCCTATTTTACCAGCAGGAAAAATATATGGGATTTTCTCATATCTTTACCCCAGCAAGATAAAGAAAAACAAAATTTTCTTACATGGGCAATAAAAACACTTGACCCCAGATTAGACAGTTTGCCATATATGTATGTGTCAAGGAGTATTCCCCAGCGTACTTTGAATTCCCTTGCACGTTTGCCCGTGTTCGGAAAAATTATCTTTGGTAACTATGTTGATCATATCAAAATTGGGGATAGTCAAGAATGGCTTCGGGATAGTGATGTTGAATATATTATGGAGATATTGCCCGATATCCGTCTTATCTCGAAAAAAGCAAAAAACCGGAAATCGGAATTATATATCGCACAGATTTGCAGGTTTTTAAAAACAATACAAGAAAAGAAAAAAGTATCATTTAAATTTATTCGTTAAAAAAATTTCATTGCATTATATATTTTAATATTTGAAAACATTTAATAATATATTTATAATAATATTCAGGTTTGTTATGTGATAATATATCATACTTTAATGGTAAATTTAGCATCCAGTAAAATTCGCTATTGGATATATTTATATATTTCTTGATAGAAATAAGTTACTATCGCCAATATTCATAGCGAATATTCCAGATTCGCGTTTATCTTAAATATTAAAAATTTTGTTGGAAGTGGATCAAGTATGAAGAAAATTATAAATGCGGATAATAATGTATTCAAACTGATTATCTCTTGTTCGGAATCAAATAAAATCTGTGTTGATAGATCAGGCCGGATTTCCATCGTAGGGAACTCAATTTGTCTTGATTTTGAAAATCTTAACGACCAGATTGGATTGATTAATGATACATCTGTTGAGATTAAAACGTTTCATCGGAATATTTTTCCATTTTATATACGGGCCGTAAACAATGAAGTATGGTTATCCAATGATGTGTCAGAATTGTTAATTCCAGGAGAGGAAATCTCTGTCCGAATGGTTAACATTTTACACGCTGCTGCAGGATCGGATGGTATCAGAAGTGTTTTGTCCCGTTTATTTGAAGAGATTTCTTTACTTTTGCCATCGTCTGAATATCGTATCTCCTTTGAAAATGATCGCCCTTTGATTATTTGGTCAGATATTTCCTTTAAATTCCATGAAAACATGTCGAAAGAAAAATTTTTGGAATTATTAATTGACCAATATGAAAAACTATATCATGATGATACTGAAGTCTGTTTGGCAATAAGTGGCGGACTTGATAGCCGGCTCGAGCTGGCAATATTAACGCATCTGAAGAAAAAAGTCCATTGTTATCATTATATTACCTCTAAACGTGAGGCGAATGTGGCAAGACATGTCGCGGAATCCGCCGGCGCAACGTTCCATGAATATCCATCGGATGAAGTAACCCGGAGAGGATGGGTTTTTTTAAAAACGCAGGGATATCTCTCACGATGGGATGGGTTTTTTGCTCCTGGTGTGATATCTGCAGCAGGACTTTATACTTTTATGGAGAGCGATTATCCTAATCTGAAAAAAATTCTTATGAGTTCATTAACTGGGTGGAAACAGGAATATCCATTTTATACGGCCTCTGAAAATATGCTCGATTTCTGGGTTGCTCTTGAAGAAAAAAAATTAAAATCATGTGTTGATTCTTTCCCAAATCAAAGAGGTCTTTTCCTCAAGGAAAAAGAACAAAACATGAAGATGATTAAAAAGGTAATGAATAGGTTGAATGAAAAATATAGTAGAAAAGATATCATAACTGACGTTTCATATAGTATTTTTTCTGCATACGGTAAAACCGCTGCCCGTTCTACAATACTTTTAGAAAACGGATTACCCGTTTTTGACGGAAATTATATCAGAGAGTATTATGTCTCGTTACCTCAAGGCGATAAAGATAATAATGCATTTCCTGAGTGGGCAGTTAATTCACTCAATAAAACACTTGGAAATCTGCCCCAGATATCCTGCACAATGAGTTTGGCCGAGCGACAGTTTGGCTCAATTGTTCATGTACCCTTAATCGGAAGGATTGTCAGTATCTTAACCAATAAAAATATCGGTGAAAGTCAGGACTGGTTATCTGATAATGATGTTAGGAGCATCATACAGCAGTATCCAAATTTAAAGCGGATATCAGGAAACGTGCACGAGGGAAAACCGAAATTATTTTTTGCTCAGATATGCAGGCTTCTTATGTATGTTCAGCACAAAAATAACGTATTATTTCGATTTGAAGGATTACCCGGTGAATATAATGGCGAACTTAGATAGAATCTTTTGAGAAGATTTTAGATAAATATAATTATTATATAATAAATCATATAACTCAGACATATTCCATTTTTCCCGATTGGTCAGGATATAATGTATAGTAATAGGTATATCTTACTTAGCACAACCTGGTGAAAGAAATGAATAGCAAAACCCTCTCTCCGCGTCGCTGGATACTACTGCCCATCGATGTTAAAGTTCGGGAGCTCTACGCCAAAGTATTATTGTCCTGTGTCGCGGCGGAAAAGGGATGGGGTGCAATAATTGGACCAAAAGGGGTCATAACGAACAAATCGGAATTATTACCTTGTGGAGTTCATATCGAAAAAGGAATCCAGAAAGGAAAAATAAATGAAATTAAACGGGTAAAGGCAACAGGAAGCTCTGCATCTGCATGGTGTGAAGAGGGCCTTATTTATTGGGGGAAAGATGACTATTTCCAAAGGCGACTTGACATTCAATCTTTTGATGCAATTGAATATTTTTTCGCGTGGGGTGAGCACCAGGCACGAGATATGTGTGATGTTTTACACCGGCCTCATGAAAAGATTATTTTATCGGGAAATCCGCGATTTGATCTTTTACGACCTGAATTCAGAGGTATTTTTTCACAAAAAGCAAAAGATATCCAGTCAAAATACGGAAAAATTATTTTAGTAAATACAAAATTTGCGTTTATCAATAATGTTGAAATAAAGGATTACAATCAATGGCTGATAACGCATGGAAAGACAAAGACTCCTGAACAGGAATTACTGATAAAAAAGGCAATTGATTTTCAAAAACGGATGTTTGATCGTTTCCTGCAAATCATTCCTGTCCTTTCAAAAACTTTTCCTGACTATGTAATAATAATCCGACCCCACCCGGCTGAAAATCATGCTCCCTGGCAACGATTTGAACAAGACCTGCCCAATGTGAAAGTGGTTTTTGAGGGAAACTCTAATGAATGGATTTTGGCATCAGATGCAATGATCCATAATAATTGCACAACCGGTGTTGAGGCATTTATGCTTGATAAACCCGCAATTTCATTTAATCCCTTTTCGGATGTGGATATCGATCATCCACTTCCCAATATGGTGAGTTTCACTGCATCCGATGAAGAGTCTCTGATTAAGTTAGTACGCGATGTTCTTCAAAAGAAATCGTATTTGAATTTCGAACATGATAAGCAGATACAATTTGCATCCGAATATATCGCAAATATTAATGGAAAATTAGCATGTGATCATATTATGGATACCTTGGACAAAACTAATATGCCGACAGTCTGTGCCGTATTTCCAATACAATCTGCGTATAAGACAGCATTCCTTGAGATAGCATCAAAAATAAAATTTTGTATTACTTCAAAAATATTGAATCCGCCCTCGAAACAACAAAAAACTATTCAAATTTTTTCAGGTTTGGATTATCATGAAGTTCAGAAAATTCTGGTGCAACTCCAGCAAGCTACTGGAAGGTTCACTAGAGTAAAAATTGTGCAAGTTGATGAAGACACATATTGTTTTTATTGCTAATGTACTTTTAATCGAATAGTTTTCCTCTTTTGTTTTTTTTAAAATACTGATAAATAGAGAGGATTTCAATCTATTAGTCAATGGTGATGCAGAAAGCGATGAAAAATATTTATTTTTACATTCCTATAGAAATAAAAACAAGAGAGTTTCATGCAAAAACCCTTCTCGCATGTGTGACGGCTGAATCCGGATTGAATGTTGTACTGGGACAAAAAGAAGCTCTGCGAAAGCAGATAACTCATTTGCCCAAAGGTATTATCCTTTATCACGGTATCAACGAGAATTTTTCCCGCGATATTCAATTTTTATCAGAAAAAGGATTTATTGTTGTTGCTCAGGACGAAGAGGGCTTGGTATATTTTAATCCCGAATTTTATCAAAAATTTCGCATATCCTGCAATTCAATTCACAATCTGAAGTTTTTTTTTGCCTGGGGTAAACACCAGGCAAACTGTATCGGTTTAAAATGTCCGGATTCTGTGAGAAAGATATTCCTGACTGGTAACTCACGCTTTGATCTTTTACGACCCGAAATTAGAGGCATTTTTAAGGAGGAAATTGAAAGTATTCATAAAAAATTTGGCAAATTTATCTTGATTAATACAAATTTTGGAGCCTGTAATCATTTCAATGGTGCAGATTATTATATCCAATCTTTAAATGTGAAAGGCTGGACGCGAATCGCTGAGGATAAAGAATACCACATAAGAAGGATCCAGCATGTCTCAGCCACATTTGATCACTTTCAAAAAATGGTTTTTTCTCTTAGCCAACAGTATCCAAATATCCAATTTGTTTTACGACCTCATCCTTCCGAAAATGTCAACCGTTGGGAGAATCTTTTAAAGGATTGTGCGAATGTAAAAATTATTCATGAAGGGAATGTTATTCCCTGGTTATGTGCAGCTGAACTCATGATACATAATGGTTGTACTACAGCAGTTGAATCCGTCATTGCGGAAACCCCCACGGTATCGTTTATCCCCTTTGAGCCTGGTGAATATGATCTTTTTTTACCCAACACTTTAGGATATCCTGCAAAAACAATTGAAGAGTTAAATGCGATTATTGAATCATTTGGTATCCACGGCAAACAGACAATAATTGCATATAATCAACAAAGAAAAAAAGAAATTTTAACTGAATATATTGTCGGTTTTGAAGGTGAGTTTGCTTCGGAACGAATCGCTGAAACGATATGTTCAATTGATGGATTGGAAGAGAATTATCGAAATGAGGATATTATCAGGCCACACGATGTTTCCCTCCCTTTCTTATCCAACCTGCGGAATATTCCAACTTGGATTGAAAAGTTCAAAGGGAGAAAAACTGAAAAATATGTATTACATAAATTCGGGGGACTAACGCAAAAAGAAATAGAAGTGGTTATCAGAAAATTGCAAGAATGTACAGGAAGATTTCATGATATCTCTGTAACGCCGATTTCAGATCAAGTTTTTCTTATAAAAAAAGCTAGCTAGGTGTGGTTGCTTTTGATTTCTTTTCATTCAGAAAAAATTTTTTTGCGACGTTTTTTGCGATCCCTAATCCGGAGATTTTTTTTTAATCAAATAGATGGACAAAGATCCAATATTTCCCGCTATTCGGTTCCAAAAACACAGACTTTTTTTGGATATTATGATAAAACCCCTTTCAGTGACGGGAACGAATTCCTCCTTGCGATGAGCGGGCCTCAACATAACAAATCCCCCTCCAATAAGGATAATTTAATTATTGGTTTTTTTGATCTTAAAAAAACAAAAAACACATTTTATCCTGTTGGTAGTACCGCAACATGGTGCTGGCAGCAAGGGTGCCGATTGCAATGGTTTCCCAATAGGTCCAACAATAAAATAATCTATAACCACCTGGTGAATGGGGAGTATGGGTCAGTTATCCAGGATATAAATACAAAAGAAATAATTAGACGGTATGAGTTTCCGATATATGATATTAATAGTGATGGATCCTGGGCAATTTCATTAAATTTTTCCCGACTTCACAGGTTACGGCCGGGTTATGGGTATAATAATTTTCCCGATAAAACTGAGAATGATCCTTGCCCGAATAATGATGGAATATGGCGTATGGATTTGTCATCAGGTGAAAGAACATTATTATTGACTCTTGGCACTCTGGCACAAATCAACCCTTTACCTTCTATGGCAGGTGCGGAACATTACATCAATCATCTCTCATTTAATCCATCCGGAACACGATTTTTATTTTTTCATTTGTGGTTAAAAAATGGAAAGAGATTTTCAAGGTTATTTACCTGCGATTTATCTGGGAAAAACCTGTATTTACTTGAAAATGAGGGGATAGTATCGCATTATACTTGGAAAACGGATAATGAGATTTTAGTTTTTACTTATCATAACAAACTCGGATCCCATTACTTTCTTTATACTGACAAATCCTCCAGTAAAGAAATTCTAGGAAAAGAACATCTGTGTGGTGACGGGCATCCATCTTATAATCCGGAAAATTCTTTATTGCTGACAGACACCTATCCTGATAAATATTCAGAACGAAAAATTCTCCTTTATCTTCCCGGTGGATCATTAAATATTATTGGATCCTATTTTAGTCCTTTGGACTATACTGGCGATCTTCGGTGTGATCTTCATCCCCGGTGGGATAGGACAGGTAAGAAAATTTGTTTTGATTCGGCTCATGAAGGTTTGCGCTGTATGTATATTATTGATTTAGAAAACCATGAGAAATCTTAAATCTGATAACCCTTGTTATTGAAGAGATTTAAAATAAGAAATTAAACGGGAAAAAGAAGATACATTGTTGATCGTATGAAGCTTGTTTATATTTCAAATTCCATTATTCCATCACGAACTGCAAATAGTATTCATGTAATGAAAATGTGCCAGGCTTTTGCAAAAAACGGGCATGAAGTCATATTAATTGCACCCGATTTCCAAACAGGTCGTGAGAAGGGCGTTGGCGATCCTTTTTCCTTTTACGGAGTAATTGATAATTTTAAAATCCTTTTTTTACCATGGTATCCCATCTTCGGACAGGGATTTGTATACGGTATTATGGCCGGGCATCTCGCCAAAAGAAAGAACGCTGATGTCGTATATGGTAGAGACTTTCTGGGTTGTTTTTTCGCAGTAATTTTTAATCTTCCTGTAATTTTTGAATCACACAGTCCTATACCAAACAATTTCTTTAGGAAAATATTCTCAAATTTTATTAATAAGAAAAATTTTATTAATCTTGTTGTAATAACGCATGCGTTGAAAGAATATTATTTATCACAATATCCAGCATTACAGGAAAAAATAATTGTTGCAGCCGATGGTGCGGATCCAGTAGTAGAAAACAAACAAGGCAGTCCTTTATTAAATGATGGAAAAAAAATTCAGGTCGGGTATGTAGGTCATCTATATCCCGGACGCGGCATTGAACTCATCGAACAGTTAGCTAAGCGATGTCCTTGGGCGGATTTCCATATTGTTGGCGGAACCAAGGAGGATATTGATGCATGTAAATTACGTATCGGATCAATTTCAAACCTTACTCTTCATGGATATAAACCACCAAAGGAGGCTGGACAATATCTTCTCGAATTTGATATCTTGCTATCTCCTTACCAGAAAACCGTTGCCGTTTCCGGGGGTAGTGGCGATACTGTTCAATGGATGTCTCCACTGAAAATTTTTGAGTATATGGCTACCGGAAAAACTATTGTCTGTTCGGACATACCTGTATTAAGGGAAATTTTAATTCATAATCATAATGCCCTTCTGTGTGAACCCGACAGTATAGATACTTGGGAAAAAGCATTATTATCTCTTTCTCGGGATGAAAAATTGCTGAAGCAGCTTGGTAAGAATGCCCAGAATGATTTTATTAAAAAATATACTTGGCAATCCAGGGCAGAAACCGTTCTTCGAACTCTTGAGAAATAATTAGTAATTTTTTGAAATTCATTATTAACGGTATTTTTAGAATTGATAATAGATAAACTCTGGACTTGAACTTGGTGTAAAACAGAGAAGAATAAAGATTGTCGATGTCAGATAGATAATCCAGTATTTAAGTGGTAGAGATGAAATTGCGTGAGTCCAATCGGTTGTGAGTATGTTAGACATCGTTTTCATAAAAAAACGGTTGTGAATCAGTAAGATAATGCTGAGGAGAACCGAGATAATAATGAAAAATTTTATAAAAGATCCAAGGGTGGCAAACCAATCCAATATGGTAGTTATCCCAAAAATGGAGTATTTCGGTCTTGAAAAATCAAAATCAATTAGTATGAACTTTGTAATACAGAAAATCATCTCGGAAAAATTGCTCACCCTAAACATGATCCACCCGAGAAAAATAAAATATTGTGTTATTACTATTTGTAAAAAAAGTTTAAAATTATCATTCAATGAGGGCAGGATCTTGGGAAAACTCTCTGTTTTATCAACAATGAATTTATATGCCGATTGAAGAATTCCATGATATCCCCCCCAAATAAGAAAATTCCATGCTGCTCCATGCCACAAACCGCATAAAAGCATAGAAAATTCGATATTAAAATACGTACGAATTTTTCCTTTTCTGTTTCCCCCTAACGGGATATAGACATAATCCCTTATGAACTTTGAGAGGGTAATATTCCACCGTCGCCAGAACTCGGTTGGATTTTTTGAAAGATATGGTCGGAAAAAATTTTGAGGAAGATGAAATCCAATCAATTCTGCTGCTCCTAAAGCAATATCGATATACCCGGAAAAATCACAATAAATCTGAATACCGAAAAGAATTGTTGCATATATTATATAGAATGAGGTAAATTCTGTAGGGTTGGAAAATATTTCATTGACAATGGGAGCACAGCTATCAGCAATAACAAATTTTTTTACAAACCCCCACATCATTAGGGTGATTCCAATTTTGACATTTTCCTGGTTTATTGAAATTCTGCTTTTAAGTTGAGGTAAAAATTGGCCCGCTCTTACAATTGGTCCAGCTAAAAGATGAGGGAAATAGGAAATAAATAGAGCATATTTGAAAAAATTTTCCTCAGGCTGGATTGTATCATTATAGATATCAATGACATAACTAATTGCAGAAAATGTAAAAAACGATATCCCAATAGGTAAAATCAATTCTAAAATCGGAAAATCTGGCAATAATGTGTGATTATATAAAATTTGATTTAAAATACCAATACCAAAATTATAGTATTTAAAAAACGCAAGTGGAATTAACAAACAAATTAATGTAAAAATTAGAATTATTTTTTTCTGAATTGGATGATTTGTATGATATATTGTCTCTCCCGCTTGGAATGAAATTGCAGTGACGAATAATAACAATAAAATAAAGTAATTGCTTGTAGTCCAGTAGAACAGGTAACTGGCACCAATTAGTAATAATTGTTGATGATATGATTTTCTTATGCAATTAATTAAAATAATAATTGTTGTTAAAAAAATAAAAAATTCAATGCTATTAAATTGCATTCATTCACCCGCTTTCAATTTTTTTGCAATAATATCGGCAATTCTTGGAGAAAAGGCTGTCCGACCTGCAACATTCATATGGGCTGTATCTGTAAAAAAATCCGAGGGATATTCCCGTTCAAAGTCATACCACGAAACATTAGTGGAATTTAGAAAAATCGTGTAATTCTGTCTACTTGCGTTATTAATAACCGTTGAGAGGTGTGGATTTATTGGCATATTTATTAATATTACGCTGATATTATTCTGATGAAGTTTTGTAATTGTGTAAAGCAAAGCTTGCTTTTGCAAATTTTGATCGTCATATATCCTTTTTGCATCCGTTACATTAGCGAGTGAGTTGATAATCTCTGATTCAGTTTTGTTAACTTTATGAACCCATGGATCCTTAAAATTTGTAAGAAATAACTCTTCCCGTTTTAGAATTTTATTTTCATTTATTTTTGTCTCTTCGGAAAAAAAATTTTTTAGGGATTTGAACGCAGAATTAAAAATGAATTTTCTTTTATAAATTGCATTTTCAAATGGTGATTGCGTGATCATTTTTAATTGCGAATCATTGAAAAATGATATACAATCTTTATCACAAGTGATTTTTTGGGATATAAGTGCTAATCGATCATCATAAATTTCATTATTATCCGTCAGGTCACGATAACTTATTCCGATAATCACAATTTCCGGATTTGAACGGATAAGATTATTCAGTTCAGGCACTCTACTCAAAGGTGTTTCTGCATTCATTCCTATTACAAATACAGAACGGTTGATTTGATTTTTCTGTAACGATTCTTCAATGATATTAGCATCAACCCCTTCATTCACATAACTGCTTCCGATGACAAAAATATCCCCGGTATGCGGTTGATTATAAAAATCGATAAGTGCGCTTTCCCGATAATTTTTTGATAGATTTTCATCTACAACAAAGTGAATAACCAAAATATACAGAATTAATGCAATAACAAATGCTAAAAAAATCGATAATATTATTGATAAAAAAGGTGATTCTTTCATGGAATTTGCCATTTGATAATTTTGTTTTCTCTTTTGTTTAATAATTGGTATGTTTCGCATTGAAAATTAAAGAAGACGAGAAAATTCGATGATTATTAATTTATATTGTTTTTTTTAAGTCATTACAGATAACCTAGGACTAATTGGGAATTGTAGATTTTATCAAATCCATTATTTGATAAATAAATATCAATATTGGGTTTTATTGATGATGACAGTATCTTCTGCCTTTGAAATTCGGAAACAAGTCTTGTTCGAATAATTTTGATCGAACGATCATGTTCAAATTTTCCGGAATTTAGAGCGAAATCAATCATCTGAAGTCGGTAAACATCAATATTAAAATGATTTAAAAATACACTACTGCCTGGTTCAACACCATATTCTCTATCGGTTGTAATAGCACCGACAGTTTTTGATGCAAAATAATCCGATGCAATCATTTCAGAATCAGTGTAATATGGCCAATAATGATCTGAAGGTGAAAAAATATTGATATCCGGGCTACCCCCATTTGGTGAAACAATCAGTAGGATACTTAAAAATATTATGATCCCGGATAAAAAAATAGATAGGTAATTCACGTTTTTAATTTTATATGTTGCTAATGAATAAAGAGAAAAAGCGAGTGGAATACTGATTACAATTTGGGATACGTATACCCATCTGCTTAAAAGATTCGACTGACCTGCGAGGAAATAACTTCCTAAAAAAATAACACATGTGTAAAAAAATACTGGAACAAATATTACACCGGCAGCAGTAAATGTAAGGCAATTCCCTTTTCGGGAAATCATGTAAAGTAAACCAATTGCTGATATGGTGAAGAACAAATATAATCCCAGATTGCTAAAAATGGTCTCTCCAATTGAATTAGATATACCAGATGCGATGTTGGGCAATACAGAAGGAAAATCGATATCCAGACCCAATATCCCTCCAAATGCTCTCGTGATTGCGGTTGCTTGAATCGTACTCACATAATACCACCAGACAAGGAGAATTATTGTGAAACCAACTGGAATTGTCAGAGTTATTTTCTTAATTTGTTTAGAATTAAATGCGCTGCAAAAATAAAACCCGGCCCAGATGACAAAGAGACAGAATGCCATAATTAGTGCCATCAGACTATGGGTAAGGATAATAGGAATCATCAATAAAAATACTATAATATAATCTTTAAACCGATTTTGGTCATTTGTTTTTGTGATAAGGAGGAATAATACAATTATCAGAAATATTGATCCGAATGAAAAGGGAATTGGGGCAATTGTTCTTAAAATATGTTCTCCTCCAATGATTACCAGAAGTGCAGACAACAGCCCTATTCGATGATTCTTAAACAATGTATCTGCTATTAAGAATACAAATGTAACATTGATTATTATCTGTCCAAGACTTACCGATAAAAATGTAGCAAATTTATAGGACAGTGTGGTCACAATTGTTGTAATTGTACTGATCAAATGGAATAATGGAATTGTTGAATATCCATAATTATCAGGAATAAAATGGCTCTCGATTATTTTATTTGTCAGACCACTGTGATACCAGGGATCGCCACCGATAATACTGGGAACGATCAATTGTAACGAACCGGAAAGACTGATTCCCAACAGCAGTATCTGAATTAGTATAACTCCACAATATTTACGTTTTGCAGATACAATTTCACAGGCAATTGCACCCCCCATAAGGATAGTGAAGATAAAGTAAAGAAGCGGGCGTTCATATATATTCGGACGAAGAATGAGAATGAAAATGCTCAATATATAGAGTGTAAAAAAGCAAATTGCCCAGATTTTAAATCGTGAATCTGATTCTGGCATCTCGATATTTAATGGATCATACTTTCTTAGTATTAACCATAAGACGCAAAAAAAGAAAACAAGGACCCCATAGAATAACGAATGTAAAAAAAATATATCAATGATAATAACCGGTGCGGATAGTTTCCAGATTGCATAAAAAATTAATAACGAAGATAAAAAAATTCCAATAAAAGTGACGATAGTATCAAATTCCGCAAAGTGTGAATTGATTTTTTCAATAATTTTCATAGTTATTACCTTTTATATGAACCTTTTTTCAAGTTCAACAGAGTAGTTCAAAACATTTATTGTATATATTCATCCAACGGACCCGTCCTGCAATCAGTAACCTTATGGTAAATTTTTTCTAGTTCGTCCATTATCTGATCCCATCTGTACCGTTTTGCAGAGATGATATTATTTTCTCCGATTTTTTTTAGTATTCCTGGCTCTGAACATAATTCGATTATTGCATTAGCAATACTCTCCGATGATCCTGATGGAATTATATATCCGTTGATTCCTGATTTGACGATTTCATTTACCCCATCAACATTTGTAGAAATTATGGGTAATCCTGATGCCATAGCCTCAAGAAGAACATTTGGGAATCCTTCCGAAAGGCTAGGTAAAACGAAGATATCTGCGGATTTTAAAATTTCTGGTATCGTGTCTTTTGGTACGGTCCCCATAAAGAAAACACGATCTTCAAGGTTAAGATTTTTCACAAGATTTTTTATCTTTCCTTCTTCAGGCCCAGAACCACATAGTACCAGTCTGATAGAAGTGTTTGTTTTCCGAACGATATCCATTGCTTCAATTAAAAATTTTTGTCCTTTTTCGGGTTGAAATCTTCCAACACATATCAAAATTATTTCATCGGGGTTTTTACGTAATGGATTTCGTAGTTCTTTTTGTGTGGCGTTGTAATATCGTTCAAAATCTATACCATTTGGCAGAACAAAAATCTCTCTTGGATAAAAATTTTGAGCGTTATTTTTCATGCTTTCAGTCAACATAATGACCGCATCAGCATTTTTTATCACATGGGGTGCGATGATGCGGGTAAACCAGCCTGGTGAATTTACATCAGTGCCTCGACCCCATATGACAAAAGGAATCCCGAAAAACCTTTTTGCGATGATACCAACCAGACCCATGCTGATAGTCTGAATATGAATTATCCTTGGCCTTAATTTTTCGATATAATACAAAATTTTTAACCAGAAAAAACAATGCTCGATAAATCTGATTTTCACGCTTTTAAGACGAAATATTTTGAATCCGGATTCAATGCTGAATGGCTCCAATCCTTCGTCGAAGGAAGTCAAAACACTTACGTCGTACCCCCGTTTCCCAAGGTAATTAGCAATTGTCCATGTTGCAAATTCAGATCCCCCTATTTGTTTCGGGGGAAATAAATTTACAACGATTGCAACTGAAAATTTTTCTCTTTTCTCTTCTGTATTCATGAATTCGTAGATATTAGAATGTGAAACAGAAACTTAAATTTTATGTGATAGGTAATTCATGATAAAAAATTGAACCGTGAAAGTAAATGATCGATATTAATATTAGGATGAATAATTTTTCATTTTCCAGTTCATTTATTGGTCCAGGTTATCAAATTTTCATACTTGGAAATATATTCGTCCCAGTTATGTTCTTTCTGGTAATAGTCAAAAGCATTCTTTCCCATCTCATGCAAAATGGAAGGATCCATCATTAGTTTTTTCACGTCATCAATCATCTGCTCAAAAGTCGCTGAGTGAAACCCGATAGTGAATGTATTGAGGATACCATCGGGATTTGCATGAAGACTGACGATAGGCAACTCGAACTGCATGGCCTGGATAAATGCGTTAGGATATCCCTCAAACATCGATGTATTTACAAGAATTGTTGATCGAGCAAAATATTGGTCAATCTTATTAAAAGGAATGACACCCAAGTAGGAAAAATTTTTTAATGATTTTGATTGATTGATACAGTGAATAAATAAACCTTCATCTTCAGGAGTATATCCTCCGATCATGAGAAATTGGGCTTCAGGAATTCTTTTTGCCAATTCGATGAATACTTGTGGTTGTTTAACTTCCGCAAAAGCACCAACCCATAAAACGGTGAATGTTTTCTCTGTACCCAACATTTTCTTTTGCGGTTCCGGGATAGCCATTTTTACGACAATACCTTTCCTGTTGTAATTTTTTTCCAACATGATTTTTTGAGAATTTGTTTGACAACAAATAATTGTAGCAAACATGATATCCAGCCAATTCCCAAAACTCCCGATGCTGAATTTTGAGAGCTGGAAATCATTATTTTTCTTTGTAATAATATTCCGGTCAACAAGAGCATCTGAGCTAATCTGGTAGATACTTTTTTTATTCAATAATCTGGAAAAAAAGATGACAACACCCGGTAATAAACCTGTGTAGATTATCACATCCGCTTTACTGATAATGATAGAATTCCAAATCGATAAAACCCGGTAAATTATATTAAATGGTCGAAACGACCATCGGTCTTTAATAATAGTAATAACTTCAATCCCATCGATGTTCTCCCGCTTCGATTCCACACCGAAGGTGATCATTATTACAGTGTATTTTCTATCTGCTAATGATCTCGCTTGAAAAACCTGTTGAATATCAGTTCCAACAATTTTTTGACAGGATTCTCCTTTTAATACCGGATAGGTATTACCGAGAGCCACAAAACAGATTTTAACCTGTTTATAAGATTCCTCGCTCATATGAAAAACCATGAAAAGATTAATTTTTTGATAATACCTCAGTTAAAAATTTTATTTCTTTTCCTTTTTCAAAATCTATTGCTTTCTTATCGAGAGACACCAACTTCTCTTTAATATTTCCAATTCCCACTCTCTCAAAAAGAAGTGATCTTGATGAGTCTGTAAATAATCTGGCGGAATTTCCAAATGATACTGTCGCAACACAAGCATGAATTCGATCTGAATATGTCACTTTGCAATTGGCGTATATATTCAAGTAATCGTCAGGGATATCTGAAAAAAAATTATTTTTGGAAATAATGTTATGCTGTCTATGAATGAAATTCCAGACAAATTTTTTAAAATCCCACCAGGAAAAAATCCGATTATGTGCAAATTTCCATGGTTCATGATGAATTTTTAAAATTTTTTCTTTAACCGTAATGTTCGGCGAATTCATTTTATCAAAATTAAACACAACATAATCGCCAAAATCCATATGAATTGGAGTAAAGGCATCATTGAGGAAAAATGCGCAGTCTATACCATTATATGAATGATCAGCAAGATCATGATAACATCGATATGCGGTCTCATCGCGGGAAATGAAAGTGAAAATATTCAATTTACTGAGTCTTTCTCTCATCGCGCTGATTTCATTCTCGTGATATTTATCCCCACCACCAATACCTAACAAAATTACTTTTGTTTTCGAGTTTACGAGATTATTATAAATGGATTCGTGGCTGGTGAACCAGTCTACATCCAACATAGAACCACCAAAGACAAAAAAATCAGGTCTCATCTTCGAAGCTATGTTGAAATAGTTTTTTTCTGATCCGTAACGATTATAAATCCAATTTGTAGCATTGCTTGTACAATGTATTTGACCTGATGCCCCGCCTAACGCTTTTGTTAAAATATATTTCACACCGTAGTCAATGAATGCATTCCCGATATTTTCTGGCCATCCTCCTCCACATTGAACAAAACAAGAATTTTTATTCAAGATTATCACACTCCGCTAAAGAATTTTGAATAATTTTTCCCACCGAATCGTAACTATACTTTTGAATTATTGTCTGAATTCCTTTTTGACCAATTATTTTAGCTTCATCTTGATTTGTCAGTAGCCATTCAATCATCTCTTTAAGATCTATTTTATCTCCGGGTTTTACCAATAATCCATCCATTCCGTGAGTAATGATATCTTTGGTTCCACCAATACCTGATGCGACAGTAGGAATACCGCTCGCTAGATATTCGACTATTTTGACTGGATTGGCCGCTGCATTGATCTCGCAGTCAATTTTTGGGGAACAAAGGATATCACATGCCGATAAAAAATCAGGGACTTTCTCCCTGGGTTGAGGTGGGATGAGGATAATACGTTCTTTTACTTTTGATTTTGTAATGATTTCAGGAATGTTATCAAATGACGAACTGTTATCCATTTTTCCCATCAGAAGGAGTCTGATATTCCTGTGTTCTTCGGCAAGTTCGTTAAAGACATCAATAAGAATCGGAACACCTTCAACATACCAGTAGGATCCGATATATCCTATTAATATTACATTATCCTGGATTTCAAGTCGCTCGCGCATCATTATTCTGCATGCGGAATTTCGACTGAATTGATTGGGATCAATAAAGATTGGTAAGTAAACTACATTTTTACAATGATATTCATTTTTTGCCTTATTAAAAAGGAATGGGCTTATCGCATATACAATATCTGCTGATTCTCCAATGTTGAATTTATGAAAAATATCGATCCAGTTATCGCTGGAAACATCCATCAAGTCCAATAATAATATTTTACGATTTATTTTTTTAAGGAGGAATGCAGGGAATGAAGTAACAACAGCAATATAATCAGCAAAAATTGCATCTGTCCGTTTTGAGGATTTATACCCATAGTACAACAAAGGGACTATTGAAAAAAATTTTAAGAATTTTGGAAGTTTCTCGGGGACATGGATAGTAATCACTGATAACGACGGGCTTACTTGCTTTTTTTCAATTTTGAATTTATTAGAATAAAAAGCGTATGAGATTAAATCTACCGCAATTCCAAGGTTATTAAAAATTTTTACCATGTCCTTAACACGTGCAGCTCCGCCGGTTCCGGGGCCGTCAATACTTGCTAATCCTAAAAATGTGATTTTTAAAATCGGCTTTTTAATGTCACCCATTGTCAACCCTCGATCAAATGACGATATAGATTATCATAACGCTGGGCATTTTTTATCCATGTGTAGTTCTCAATGATCTTTAATTTTCCTTGTTTTTTATAGAAATCTCTCAAATTTTCATCAGTGAGTAATGATAAATATGCATCGGCTAATGCAGTTGAATCTTCCGGTGGGACAAGATATGCCAGATCAGAACAATGATCCTTTATGCCGGGGATTTCAGTTGCGACAATAGGCAATTCAAAAAACATTGCCTCAAGAATAACGGTAGGTAAGCCTTCAGAAAGCGATGGTAGAGTAAATATGTCGGAGTGTTTATACGCCAAACATAACTCCTCAAAGGAGACTTCCCCAGCGAATACAATATACTGATCAACGTGTTTTTGTCGTGCTAATTGTTTTGCGAATTCAAAATCCTCTCCCATTCCAATGATTAAAAACGAAAAACTGATGGATGTTTTGTTAACCATTTCCGGAATGGCATTTATTAAATATTGAATTCCCTTGCGTTTGATTACTTGTCCAACAAATAAAATAACCTTTTTTCCGGATAATCCGTATTTTTTCGTGAAAGAATCTTTGGTTAAAGACGATTGGATATTATACTCATCGGGATCAATTGAATTTGGAATAACCTGGATTTTCGATCTCAGCTTCTCCTCAATAATACACAAATATTCTAAATCGGAAACTGAATTTACAACACATTGATCTGCATATCTTAATACGAATTTTCCAATAGACTTTTCATAAATCTTAACAAATGCATCCCTCACCCGATCCCCATATTTGATCTGGCCATGGTTTGTTATGACCAGGGGTGAATGATGGCCTCTTTTTAAAAAGGCAGTCATCATTACACAAAAATTATGCTCATCGTGAGCGTGAATAATATCGTATGAGTCAAATTCTTTTGCCAAAAAGAGCGAGTCAATTGAGATCGGATTTCTCAAAGGCTGGGCGATAACATCATGTCTTTTTATTACAACTCCTTCAATTATTTCCGTTTTCGATGATGAGGGAACATTTGATGTAACTACATGGACTTCATGTCCCATCTTCACAAGATATCTGCATAAATTAAAAATATACTTCTCCTGTCCCCCGATGTGCGGGTAAAAATACGGGGCAATTTGCAATATTCTCAAAGCATCAGACTCCAGTTACTTCTTTTTCCATACATGCGGATTTTCCTATTTTTTTCATCATGTCATTTTTTTGAGAGACCACTCAACATTTCTTTCTAACTTTAACCTCTTCACCAAAAGAATTTCATAAAATTTTTCCCGGTTTCTGTAATAAACTAATTTTAACGAGTTTGTTTTATCTCTAAAAGAAGTGAAGGTCGGTATTTCTCAACAGATGAATCAACCAACTCTTTTGTAACCCCCAATTCTTTAAATATTTTTATTAATGAGGGGATTCTGGGTGAATGATCGGAAGTACACCGATTCATCGCTTCGTCGCGGGTAATCTGCCCTTCACGGATAAGTTTGCTGTACATTTCATCATGTTCAGTGAATCCTACGAGTCGAAAGTAGAGATAATTAATCAGTGGATAAAAACTATCATCGATTCTCCATGTGGTTGTAGTATCATCTGCCCCTTTCCAGTCAAGATCATTTGTTATGGTTGATAAAATTGTATTTTCATTCCAGTAGATATAATCGTAAAAGCCTACGGTATCAACATTTTTTGGTTTTAGCAGCGATTCAAACATATATACCAAATATCCTGAGAAATATTCCTTAAAAATCGGCCAATGGTAATTATCCGTGTTTTTAAAAAATTCCACACCAAAATAATACGCAAGTTTAATTTTATCGATATTTGAGTACTCTCCTCTTTCATTCGGATATATTCCCATATATCCTGTCTTAAAATGTTCTTGTTCTATGCTTGCATTGCCAATATTGTTTCCTCCAATGACAAGCGGTATTCCATGAACACTTGCATACTTGTACATCTGAAGGTTCATTGTCTTATCTCCACAGTTTAAAACGGGAACAATAGTATTGATTGATGGATTCTTGATCCAACCCGAAAATTTTGTTATTCCGTTTTGTTTTGCGATCTTTATTTTTTCATCATTTCTTAGCCAGACATGGTCGATCCCAAGATTTTTTATAGCATGTTCGATATTCCGGTAACCTTCTGGTGTGAGGGCTCCGCTGTCAACAGTCAAGGCGAGTGTCCGCATCCCGAACTTTTTTACAATCTGGTGTAGGACGTATGAACTATCCCGCCCTCCACTAAACGCTACAATACAATCGTAATGATTTCCTTTTCCTTTATATTTTGATAAGAATTGTATGAATTTTTCTTCTCCGAGAACTACCATGGGCTGATACGAATGGCAATAATTACATATCCCATTCTGATCAAAATCAATCCCAGGAAATGTTTCAGGCAAGAGGCATCGAGTACACCGACGCATCGAGTTTAAAAAATCATCAATATTTTCATTTTTGTCTGATATGGTTTTTGAAATTGATGACATTTTCAATCCTTGAAATTCTCTATGTATTATTATTAGGGTTTATCAAGAATAAACCTATACTTGTGAAATGAAGGAATTTAATCTCATTACTAACTGTATAGCTTATTTTAAACAGGGAAAAAGGACGAATTGTTATTAATTTTTGTACAATCTCTCTGTATTGTTAATAATCCTCAAGGCTTTATTTACATCAAAACCGATAGTCTCTGCATACCATTCAATTGAATTAAATCGTGGTTTGTTTTCTTCTTTAACAATTGCCAATGCCTCCTCGCGGGTTAACTTACCTTCGCGAATTTGGTGACTGCGGATTCCATCAAATTCGGTAAATCCCGCTATCGTGAAATAGATATAATTGTATATTGCGGCTGTTCCATCATCCGTCCGCCATGTTGCGGGTGTATCGGACTCTAACTCCCACCCGAACTCCTCCCGTATAGTAGATACTATTGTTTTTTCATCCCACGGAAGGTACTGATAGAGATAAAGGTAATCATCTGTCAGGACATAACTGGAATAGAATGCAAAAAGGGTATCAAATAATGAACTATTGATATATGATGGATTCAGTAGGTAGTTCTTAAAATAAAACCAGAGTAATTTTATTTTATTTTTTAAGGATATTCCCGTCATCCGATATTCTGCAGTACCTTGGCTTCTGTCAACCCCGCAAAAACCAAGTTTGAATAACCCTGACGATTCTTCTCCTTCATATCCTCCACAGAAAATAAACAACTTTATCCCGTTTTCTTTTCGGATTTTATGGAAATAATGATAAAATTCCTTATCGCCAGCCATGAGGATCGGAACCATTCCAAGATTCGGTCTTTTAAGCCAGGCCTCAAAATTTTTACGGATATACTCCCGTTTTTTCCGAATATCTGCTGACACAATAATTTGTTCTATCCCCAATTTTCCACAGATACGTGCCTGATTTCTGCGGGCAAGATCCGTTACCATCCCCCAATCATAAATAAAGGTTAAGGGATGCATTTTCAGGGTATTTTTAATATACCATAAACCATAGGAACTGTCTCTTCCCCCGGAAAAACCGATGAGAACATCCGGCTCACCAGTGGATTTTCGGTATTTTTCAACAAACTCCTTAAGCGCTTTTTCCCCCTTAATGGAATTTCTCTTTAGATCGAATTCCCGACAGTGATTACAGACGCCATTTTCATCAAACGTGATAAAGGGCATAGTATCCGGAAGAAGGCAACGCGTACACCGTCTTATTGCTGTGGAATTCGAATAAATCTCATTCCAGATTTTAAGCATCTCATCCTTAAGGGATTTCTCTATGCGATAATGTGAAATATTTCGATCAGGTTTCGGTGGTTCGCTTGGTGATAAATCAATTATTTCCAGACTGATTTCTTCTTCAAACGGGGTGGAATCTAGGTCGTGAGAATTATCATAGAGGTTAAATGGCAGGATGGTTAATGTTGATAGAGAAATGAGCTTTCCGGTACCAGGATGAATCTGATTAACGGCGTCCAGATTGAAAATATCCCTGAGATAGGATTTATTGACTATTTGCTTGAGTGTGTACTTTTCTGATGCAAAAAGAATTATTGATCCGCATACACTTTGTATAATATATAATGAACCAGTATTTGTCGCTAATAGTATGCTGTTAATTTTTTTAAACGCGAGTGCAATTGAAGCAGATCCCTCGAGTTCCTGATAAGTAGATCTAACGGCTTCAGTAAGTGTCTGATCATTCTTGTGAAACCCCTGCAACAAGCTTAATAATACTTCGGTATCGACATCGTAATTTTTTTTCAAGTTTGGGTATTTATTCCATAACGCATCATCATTGACAATAATACCGTTATGAATTCCGACGATCTCATCCTTAATGACCGGTTGGTTATTGGAATTTAACTCACTACGTCCATTAGTAACAAGTCTGGAATGACCTAAAATTGCTAAAATTTCCTGATTGGTTGTTTCTTCACAGATCCATTTTCTTATGGATGAATCTAAAATGTTAATAAATTCGTTAGATTTAATTAATTCGGATGATGGAACGGCATTTTTAAAAACTTGAAGTTTGTTACTGGATTTTATAATAACTCCTGACGCTTCTTTTCCTCGTGATTCAGATAATTCAAATAAATCATTGATCAAGTTCTCGATATCCGATGAAGAAAGTTTAGAATTTCTTTTAACCAATATACCAAAAATCCCACACATAAAAAAAGAACCTGTTTTAGAATTCGGCAGACCTGTTAATATTTTCATTATTTTGTTTAAACCATTTGTAGGTCTCTTTCATGCCATTTTCAAATGTCATTTTGGGCTTATATCCAAGTTTCTTTTCTGCTTTGGTGATACAAGAGAGTAACCGAGTCTTAACGTCCCAGTCACGACGTTCTTTATAGACGATCCCGGCCTTGTTATTGGTCAGTTTATTGACAATATTCGCCATATCAATAACTCGTTGTTCTTTACTTGCACCAAGGTTAAACGCTTCTCCTATTGCCTCTTCCCGTACTCCCATTGCAATAAGCCCATTGACAATATCTCCAACATATGTCCAATCGCGTGTTTCTGTACCGTCACCAGTGATTGGCAGGGACTGCCCCTTCATTGCCCAGTAGAAGAAGTTAGGAATAACGTTCCGGTATTTTCCGGGAACCTCCCCTGGCCCGAAGGAGTTAAAGAAACGGGCATTGACAATGGGGAGCTTGTACAGGTCATAGAAATAGTTGGTATACAGTTCGCCGAGAAGTTTTGTGACCTGGTAAGGCGTATGGAGGTGGATAGAGACATCGTGTTCCTCAAACGGCATCTTGGATTCCAGACCATACACGCCACAGCCTGATGAGGAGTAAACAAATCTCTTTACTCCCGTCAGCTGCGCATACTGGAGAACCTTGAGAATACCCATTCCATTGATCATCAGGTCCTTTTCAGGGTTGTCAACGGAATTCTGGTTTGCGAAGTGCGCCGCAAGATGGAAGATATATTCAGGTTTTTCCTTGAAGACACGCTTTAAAATTGCGTCATCAAGAATGTCTCCATTTATAAATACCACATTGGGTGATTTAGGGATATTCCAATCATAAGATGATGAAAGATTATCCAGAATAAGAATTTTCTTCACATTAAATGTTGAGAGCTCCTTGCAAAGATTTCCTCCAATGGCCCCCGCTCCTCCTGTAACAAGGATTGTAGAATCTTGATAAAAATCAGAATAGTCTGTCATTTCACTCATAACTCCATTTTTTTTATACTTGCAATGATTTCGTCATCTGAAATGTTATCAATGTTGAATTTTTCGATGTGATCATAAAAATTTTTAAAATTTTTTAATGAGATATTAAGTGATTGCCAGTCTTTAGGTTTTTTTCCTGATAATATTATTGTGTCTTTAAAGGTTGGATACAAACCGGATATCACTTTATATAAGAAAATGACTCCTCTTTTGACTATGTGTTTTGTCGAATAATATGCACTTTCTGTGCCAATATTAAATAATTCAATTTTAGTTGCGTTTAGATTAAAATTTTGCAGAAGATCATATAATTCAGATCTTGTGTATTCTCTAAAATGTGATCTGTATTTTCCGATATTCCAGAAAATAAAACCGGCACTGACTTGATTGCTTTTTCCAAATAAACCCTTTAGCCGATTTATTAAGCTGACCGCGTTGGGTGTTTCAATTATGATCATTCCGTTTGGTTTCAGCATTGAAATCCCATAATTAATGAGATCCATCGGAGAGCCGACAATATGTTCGATAATATCAATCATCAGAACGACATCATAGCAATTTTCTTTCAGTTGAGCAATTTCTGCAGATTGTACAATTAAATTAACATTGTGTTTTTGAGCGAACGCCGTGATTCGTTCTCTGTTTTTTCCAATGAGATGCCACTGATCTGATAAATCATCAACCGCTGTAACTTTGTAATTTAATTCGGACAATATTGCCTCAAGATCGCAAGGTCCAGCCCCAATAGAAAGAATTGATGCTCCCGGAGGATATTCCTCCATTATTTTTGTTATTATTATTTGATATTTCAGTAACTTTGCATCCGTTATATATCCCGTGAATGGGAATGTTGATTGAATATTCAAAAAAGTGTTGTTAATGTTATCTTTAGATGATCTCATTGTATCCGCTCAAGTATTGACTTGATAAGCCTTTTCCATCCATATAACAGTCTTTTTTATCCCTTCTTCCGGTGTTACTCTCGGGTTGTGTTTTAAATCCTTAACCGCCTTGGAGAAGTCCATGTGCTTTACTTTGGTTGTGAATGGCTCCGCTTCTTCATAGTGAACAATCGAGTCATCACGGCCGACCGCTTTGAGGATCAGGTCTGAATATTCCTTGATGTCCTTCTCCCATTCCGGCCTCCCGCCGACATTGTACACCTCGCCCGGGATGAAATTGTCAACGATATTTGCCCAGGTCCTGCAGGAGTCTTCAACAAAATCGATAATGCGCATGTGGCCTTTGAACACCGTGTATGGTTTATTGAAGAGTGCATGGTAGATGAACTTTGGAATGAAGCCGCGGTAGGGGGTGTAGTGTTCATGCGGGCCGTAGCAGTTTACAGGCCTGACACGGACGGTCTCTGTGCCGAACATCTTGGCTGAGTTCATGCACATCAGTTCACCCGCCCACTTGGTTATTGCATAATCATTCATCTGGTAGGTATCTTTCACCGGGTTATTGACCATGACGTCCTCAGACATCCTGCCTTCGTAATCGCCATAGACTTCCGCGCTTGAGAAAAAGATCATGCGGAATTTCAGTATTTCCTGGAGACGGAGCATATGTTTGGTCCCGATACAGTTCGTCTGCCAGAGGTTCTCGTAATAGTCTTCACCATTCCACCGGCCGTATTCTGCAGCGAGATGATAGACATAATCGAACCTGGATTTTTCAAAAATTCGTTCCAGCTGGCGGTAATTCTTGACATCCGCCCGGATGTAATTATCGCGTTCGGTGTTGAAGATATCAGCAGCAAGGACATCATGCCCGCGGGATCTCAGTTCATTGACAAGATTTGTCCCGATAAATCCTGCCCCGCCCGTCACAAGTATTTTTTTCGATGTCATTATGATCACACGTAAAGTAAAATCTAGTATATTACCTAAGATTCCTAATAAGATATTTCTTTCATTAATTGACTTAGCCATTTTTTTAATCCGCTTTATTTTTTGGGCGGTTTTGAGTTACAATAAAAATCATTGCGTTGAGGATAAGGCCTGCAATGCACATTAAAAGTCCGAGAATAAGGAAAAGTACACTCACCATAGAAAGTGCGAATGGGAATTTTGAGGTATCATAATACTCAGAAAAGGCAATGAATCCGGCAATAACACCAATAATTACCAAAATTAATCCGGGAATACCAAAAGCGGTCAGGGGTTTCCGGTATGTAATAAGGTTTATAATACGATAGAGGACTGAAACTCCATGCGATACCGGATTATGCGTTGAGGTGTCCTTGATATCATACCTCACGCTGATCGGGACCTCGGCTACGTTGAGGTTATGATCACTAATCTGGATGAGGATCTCCGATCCGCCGGACATTCCCTCACCGGTAATGTCAATAACCTCAATCGCTCTCCTGCCATACGCCCGGAAACCGCTCTGGGTGTCAGTGACATTCTTCACACCGGCAACTGCAGTAGCGGTATCAAGGACTTTCATCCCGACTTTACGGTATTGCGGGACGTTGTTCTTAGTCTCATCAAGGAACCGCGATCCGACGACTACATCAGCACCAAACAGCAGGGGTGTGAGGACTTTCTCGATATCTGCCGGGTCGTGCTGCCCGTCAGAGTCCATGATGACGAGCGCTTCGAGGTTCATCTCCCTTGCCGTTGAAAATATTGTCTGGAGCGCGGCACCATATCCCCGGTTTGCCGGGTGGCTCACAACAATTGCGCCCATCTTGCGTGCAATTGCCGCAGTTGAATCCGTGGAACCATCGTTGACAATGAGGACAGCATCTACATACTTCTTTGCACTATCGATGACTTTTGCGATCTGGAGTTCTTCGTTAAACGCGGGTAATGCAACAACCGTTTTAATACATTCGTCCCAGCCAGTCTTATGAGGGACGTTCTGGCGTTCCGTTACCGCGACCTCGTGGATGATCAGTTTCTGGTTGATCAGGTGCGCGAGCAGGTTCTCCTTGAACGCCGATGCGGAAACGGTGATATTGAGGTTTTCCAGTCCCCTCCTGCTTATGGCGATGAAACCGGAAAGCGGATCCGTGATCTTTACCTGCGTCTCAGGATTCCCCAAAGTCTGAACCAGGTTCTGGATAATCCTCTGGCGGATAGAAGTACCCCCGTTAGCTTCCAGGTATCGTGATCCTATCACGACATCAGCGTTCCCGCTCATGACTGGCGAGATAAGCCACGGGATTTCCCGGGTTTTGTACCGAGCGTCCCCGTCAATAACAATCGCGATGCTTGCACCAAGGCGATACGCGTGTTTCAGCCCTTCGATTATTGCGGCACCCTTTCCCGCCGGCTGGTGAAAACGGATCAGTTCCGCACCGGATAACTCGGTTACATCCGGTGTGCGGTCCGTGGAGCAATCGTCAACAACAACAATCTTTGAAACATGGGGTCGAGCTTTAAGGATGATACTTCCCAGGGTCATAGCATCATTGCGGGCAGGGATGACAAGCACGATCTCGTAGGGTTTCTTGATCGCACAACATCGCTGGTTTTCAGGAGATAAGCCCGGCTCATCCATAAAGTGTTCCTAAAAGGTTAATCCGTGCTTACCATCTATTTCAGGTCTTTTATTAATAAATATCGAAGACAGGATGAGTTACGTTCATCCCTTTGGTTGCGTGGAGGAACAAATCCGGACAATCTTCTCCCCGGCACTCCCGTCCCCGTACGGGTTTTTCCACGTCTTCCGCTGCGAAATCATCCGGTCAGCTGCGGTAACAATTTGGTCCGGGTCCGTACCTGCAAGAACATTGGCCCCTACATCGACCGTCTCCGGCCGCTCGGTGTTCTCGCGGAGCGTGACGCAGGGGACACCAAGGATGCACGCCTCCTCCTGGAGGCCGCCGGAATCCGTGAGCACCAGCGATGCATGCGCCTCCAGTTCAAGGAAGTCCAGGTACCCGATTGGCTGGGTTATGGTCACCCCGTCAGATGGGAGACTGAAGTCGCGGAGCATCTTCTGCGTCCGGGGGTGCATCGGGAAGATGACCGGGACAGAATATTTTTTCGAGAGCGATGACAGGGCGGTCATGATGCCGGCGAGCCGCTCGTGCACGTCAACATTCTCCGCGCGGTGGGCGGTTGCAAGGAAGTACTTACCCGGTGACAGGTCCATCTCCTTCAGGACCGTGGAGCGCTTTTGTGCTATCGAACGGTTCTGGAACACGGCATCGACAACGGTATTGCCGGTAACATGGATCTTTTTGGGATCAATCCCTTCCTGCAGCAGGTTCTTCCGGGATAATTCTGTCGGCGCAAAGAGGAGATCGGAGATGTGGTCAGCCACTACGCGGTTGATCTCCTCGGGCATGCTGCGGTCAAAGCTCCGCAGGCCGGCTTCGACGTGCCCGACCGGAACGTGAAGTTTGGCAGCCGCGAGCGCGCCGGCAAGGACCGTGTTGGTGTCGCCCTGGACAAGGACGATGTCCGGGGTCTCTTTCAGCCATATCGCCTCGACACCGGCCATGATTTTGCCGGTCTGTTCCGCGTGGCTGCCGGACCCGACATCGAGGTTGTGACCGGGTTCGGGAAGTTCCAGGTCCCGGAAAAAGACCCGGTCCATTTCGTGGGAATAGTGCTGGCCGGTATGGAGGATGGAATAGTCCGCACCCGCCTTCTGACAGGCGCGGATGACCGGGGCCATCTTGATTATTTCCGGGCGTGTTCCAAGGACAATCGAGATCATGGGTGTAGTCCTGCTGGTGATTTCAATACTGTTGGACGATCCTCAAGATATGTCTATCTCCGGCAGGGATTATATCGGGGGATCGTTGACGAGGTGACACCTGGTATGGGGGCATATGGCGAGACACCGGGAATGGGGGAGATACACTCCCCCCTGGTAATCCGGGTTCATTTTCGCCTCCTTTTTTCCGGGCCCGGCTTCGGTGGACAGGCTCTGGCTGGTGGCGTGAACACCCGGCAGGAAAAAGGCCTGAAACGAGCAGCATTCCAGAAAACGGGTTTATAACTGTCGGGTCCCGCCTTCCCTTTCTGCGGTGTTCAGCCGGGGGTGATTTCTGGCATTATTTGGTAGACGGGGGTGGAAAAAGGATCGAAGGAAACGGGCGTGGCGGCGGTAAATTCGCCGTCGGAGATATTCGCCGCAATGCCCTGGCTCGGGCGAGGGGCCGGAAAAGAATGGTCGGGAGGGCCGATCGGTCCGGCCGTGAGGGGTAATGCGTCGGGATATGGGACGACAGATACGCCCGGGGAGTTCCGGTTGGGGTACCTCCCTGCTCCGTCGAGCCAGTAGGGGAGTATGTCGGGTGGTCGGGCCGGGAGAGATACATTCCCCCCTGGTTATCCGGGTTCATTTTAACCTCCATTTTTCCGGGCCCGGTTTGGTGGACAGGTTATTGCGGGTAGCGTGAACACCCAGCCGGAAAAAGGCCTGAAATAGGTGGCATTGGTAAAAATGGGTTCATTCCTGCCGTGTCCCGCCTTCCCTTTCTGCGGTGTTCAGCCGGAGGTGATTTCTGGCATTATTTGGTGGAGGGGGGTGGAAAAAGGATCGAAGGAAACAGGCATGGCGGCGGAATTTTCACCGTCGGAGATATTCGCCGCCCCGTCCGATGCCGGGATGGGTGTGGGTTTTTGGGATTGTCCTCCTCAAAAAAATCCCGGTATCCAGATCATGTCCAGGGGCCTGATCTGAATGGGCTAAGGGTTTTTTCATGCCAGCAGGTCTTCTGCCATCCCCGGCTGTCCCGTCAGGTTTTTGGGGTTATCAGGTCCTCAAGATCCCATACCCGGAACCCGTCACGGATAAGCCGGTCCTTTCCGGCGATCGTTCGGGCAACCAGGCAGAACTCCTCGCTCCGGCCCTCGTTGTGCCACCGTACCTCCCGGGCTTTCGTACGGAGATTTGTCAGCACAGTCCGTGCATCAGAGTGCGTCAGGTCCTGCCACTTGCATTCGCAAAATACCGCGTGCCGGTGTTCATCGTCGAGGGCAACACAGTCGATCTCCGTCTCCTTGTACCACCACCGCCCGATGCGCGTGAAATGCCGGTCTTTCAGGATAACGCCCCGCCGGATAAGATCCTGCACCAGGACCTCGAACAGGGCCCCGCAGTACACCGGCAGCGCCTCCATGACCCGCTGCAGGACCGCTTCGTCCCGCTGCGCCTCGATGTCGATACGGTACGGTGCGACAAACCGGAACCAGAAGTTGAGGTACGGGTCGGTGATCCGGTAATGGCGCTTCCGGAAACCGGTGTGTTCCGTGACCGGGATCTCCTCCTGCAGGATATGGAGCCGTACAAGAACGTTCAGGTATTTGGACACCATGCTCTTGTCAAGCCCGGTCTCGCTGCAGATCCGGGAAAGGGTCATGCACCCCCCGGCTATCGCACGGAAGATCACGAGATAGTTCGAGGGCTCCCGGAATTCATAGTTCATCAGCAGATCCGCCTCGTTGTAGAGATACGCCCCCTTGTTCAGGACATTCGCCTTAAGATTCTCCGCAAACGAACGCGCCGGATCGAACTTGTTCAGGTAACCGGGAATGCCGCCCAGCACGCACCAGGTCATGACCAGTTCTTCGGGACGGTACGGAAGAAAATGACCGATCTCCTCAAATGGCAGCGGCTCAACCTGCCACTGGCCGGTCCTCCTGCCATACAGGGGACTGGCATAGCCAAGGACCGCGGACTCCATCGTACTGATCGAAGAACCGGAGAGGATGAGAAGCACGTTTTTATCCTTTAAGACCTGGTCCCAGATAACCTGGAACAGGGAGGGAATTGCCGGGTTACGCTCGACGAGATACGGGAATTCATCGATAACGAGAACGGTTTTTTTGGTACCGGTCTCTCCGGCAAACCCGGTATGATGAACAAAGGCAGAGAAGAGTTCCGGCCATCCGGCGAACCGGCCCCGTTCGAACAGGGGATCCTTCAGGTACTCCCCCATGGACCGGGCAAGCGCCCGGATATTCTGGAGATCTCCCTCCTGGCTTGCCAGAAAATAAAATCCCGGTTTATTCTCCATAAACGAGATCAGGAGCGTGGTCTTGCCAACCCTGCGCCTTCCCGAGATGACAAGAAATCCGGACGTTTTGGCGCTGTACTGGTTTTCCAGGAACCGGAGCTCGGCCGTGCGGTCAACCAGTTTTGGTTGAGACATAAGTAGTATACTTTGCTCTCAACAAAATAAATCTATCCCCGGTACCGGCCAACGGGCTCCGGCACTGCAGTGTCAGCCCCGAACTCCCCGGGAAACCATCACCCCGCCCGGCATTCCCGGTGCAGCCGGAAGAGATCCTCCGCATCCCAAAAGAGCGTGTGGTCATCCGGTTCAGGAATTGCACGCCGGGCAGAGAATGATCGCGCGACAATGCAGAAGTACTCGTGCCGGTCGCCCCGGTTCCATGCAACCGCCGCGGACTTTTCCCGTAACCGGGATAGTTCCGCATCCGCATTCACGCCCTCCTGCCATTTGCATTCACAGAAGAGGATCGCATGCTCCTCATCGTTGAGGGCAACCAGGTCTATCTCCTCACCCTTGTCCCACCAGGTCCCCAGCGCAGAGAACCGGAACGGGAGCCGGCCACAGCCATTGAATTCATGGAACAGGTCCCGGACCATTGCCTCGAAGTGCTTCCCGGTATACTGGGCGAACTGCGGGCGGACGGAGGTTTCAAGCACGATCTCTCCTTCCCCCCGCTCGATCTTCTCCATGGACGGGTACACGAACCGGAACCAGAAATCAAAGAGATTGTCCGAAAGGACATAGATACCTTTCCGGCTCCGCTTCGATTCCGTGACCGGCACGCGCCGTTCAACCAGCTGCAGGTCGATGAGGGTTGAGAGGTATTTTGTGATAATCCCCTTGTCAAGACCGGTATCGTTCATGATGAGCCCGATACGGTTATTTCCCTTGGCCAGGGAGAGGAGGATGGAAAAATAATAGCGCGGCTCGTTCAGCTCCATGCGGAGGACAAACTCCACATCCCGCGAAAGGGGGGCGTCGAATGCGAGGATCCGGTGAAGGATGTTGTCAAACACATCCCGGCTCCGGTCAACCGCCATCAGGTAGGCAGGTGTCCCGCCAAAGACCGCATAAACCTCGACTGCCCGCGTAAGGTCTCCGATATAATCAAGGACATCGGCGAATCGCAGGCCCCGGAGCAGGATCTGCCCGGTACGCCTCCCGTACAGGGGGCTCGTGTGCTCCATGGTCATCTCTTCCATCATCGCGATGCTGGACCCGGAGAGGATGAGAAATGCCGGTGAGTTTGCAAGGCGGCGATCCCAGTGGTCCTGGAGGATGGAGGGGAGGGAGGGGTCTTCTTTCACCAGGTACGGGAATTCATCGATCGCGATGACAAACCGGTCGTTTGCTTTTCCGGCAAGGTAGGTAAAGAAGCTGTCCCAGTCGGTAAAGGAGGTTGTTGCAAGAAAATCATCGGAGAAAAATGCCGCGAGTTCCTGGGAGAACCTCTTCAGCTGCAGGTGCTTTGACTCTTCGCGGGCAAGAAGGCGGATGCCACGGGTGGATGTAAGGAAATGATCGACAAGGCCGCTCTTGCCGATCCGTCGCCTCCCGTACAGGATGATCAGCTCTGCCCTCCCCTGGAGGTATCTCCCGTCCAGTGCGGAGAGTTCTCTCGTCCGGTTAATGAAGATACTCATGATTAGTATACTTTGAAGTATACTATTTAAACATAATGGAAACGCCCTGTCGGGATGTAGTGCCGGTTCGGGCATGGCAGAACCGGATGAACGTGCAGCCCCTGGCCGATACTGCATCTCCCCCCTGGTAATCCGGTCTCATTTTGACCTCCTTTTCCCGGGCCCGGTTCCGGTGGACAGGTTCTGGCTGGTGGCGTGAACACCCGGCCGGAAAAAGTCCTGAAACAGGCTGTATTCGCAAAACCGGGGCCCGTCCTGCCGGGCCCCGCCTTCCCTTTCTGCGGTGTTCAGCCGGGGGCGATTTCTGGCATTATTTGGTGGAGGGGGGTGGAAAAAGGATCGAAAGAAACGGGCGTGGCGGCGGAATTTTTTCCGTCGGAGATCTCTGCCGCAATGCCCTGGCACGGGAGTAGGGCCGGAAGGGAACGGTCGGGAGGGCCGGGTGCCGGTCCGGCCGTGAGGGACAATGCCCCGGGAATGGGACAACCGATGAGTTCGGGAATCCCGGTCGGGTTACCCATGGTGATCCGTGGAGCCGGTAAGGGGCTGTGTCGGGCGATCAGGGCCCGGGGAGATACTCACTCCCGTGGTAATCCGGCCCCATTTTCACCTCCTTTTTCCCGGGCCTGGTTCCGGTGGACAGGTTATTGCGGGTGGCCTGAACACCCGGCCGGAATAAGCCCTGAAACGGGCAGCATTCCAGAAAACAGGGGCAGTCCTGTCGGATAGCGCCTTCCCTTTCTGCGGTGTTCAGCCGGGGGTGATTTCTGGCTGGTGGAGGGGGGTGGAAAAAGGATCGAAGGAAACGGGCATGGCGGCCGGAATTTTCACCGTCGGAGATATTCGCCCCCCTTCCTGAGCCTGGATAATTGCAGGTTTTTTAGGATTGCCGGATCAAAGGAAACGCCGTCCGGGATTGTACGCATACCCCCGTCCGTTTCCCCCGGGAGCAAAGGTTTTATCCTCTCCGTCGCATAAGTTGTACAAATTGAGAATTTAATTTACAATTTGTACAGCACTAACGGAGAGAGCATGATCAGGAGAGATGCAGAGCAGACCCTGAAGGACCTTGCCGCGGGCTTCCCTGCCGTCTCGGTCATCGGACCGCGGCAGTCGGGCAAGACAACACTTGTCCGGGCGGTCTTTCCGGATAAACCGTATGTCCTGCTCGAAGATCCGGATACCCGGGCCTTTGCAGAAGAAGACCCGCGGAGTTTTCTTGCACAGTTCGAAACAACCGGTGCTGTTTTCGATGAAGTCCAGCGCGTCCCGCATCTCTTCTCGTACCTGCAGGGCATCATGGACCGGACCGGAGAACCGGGGCAGTTTATCCTTACCGGGTCCCAGAACTTTCTCTTAATGGAAAGTATCTCCCAGTCGCTTGCAGGCCGGGTCGGGATTATCCGGCTCCTGCCCCTCTCCCTGAACGAGCTGGCACGCGCAAAATTGACGCGCTCGCGGTTAGAGGAGTTCCTGTATGCAGGATTCTATCCGCGACTCTATGCAACCGGTTCGCTGCGTCCTGCGGATTTTTACTCTGCATATATCCAGACCTATCTTGAGCGCGACCTTCGCCAGCTCAAACAGGTGCACAACCTCTCGCTCTTCCAGACATTCATGAAGATGTGCGCGTACCGGTGCGGCCAGCTGGTGAATTACTCATCCCTGGCCCATGATTGCGGGATCACCCATAATACCGTAAAAGAATGGCTCTCGCTTCTGGAAACATCGTCGATTATTGTTCTCATCAGGCCCCACCACAACAATCTTGGCAAGCGTCTGGTGAAGACGCCAAAGATAATCTTCACCGATCCGGGTCTGGCAGCACACCTCGCAGGGATTCGGGGCCCGGATGATATGGCCTATCACCCGCTCAAAGGGGGGCTGTTCGAATCGTTCGTTATCACAGAACTCCTCAAGGCGCGGTTCAACAGCGGAAAAGAAAATAATCTGTATTTCTGGCGGGACAATCACGGCCACGAGATCGATTGTATCATCGAGGCTGGTGCGGGAGACCTGGTGCCGGTGGAGATGAAGTCCGGCCGGACATCCAGTGATGATTTCTTTGCCGGCATCACGTACTGGAACTCGCTTACGCAGAATCCGCCGGACCGGTCGTTTGTTGTCTATGGTGGCGGGCAGTCACAACAGCGCAGGGCTGGAAGACTCGTAAGCTGGGCAAATTTAGAGCCGGTCATGAAATTTTTGTAAAAAAACCGAAAATATTTCATAGTAATCAGCCCCCGGCAACAAGGAAAAATCCGCGCCTTCACGGCACTCGCCGGATTCATTCCCCGATGCCCAGGTCCGCGAGTTCACGGATGAAATATCCCTCGCGTATCAGCTCATCTTTCCCCTCAACCGTGCGGGCTGCAATCCCGGGTGTTGTTGGGCCGGCCAGTCCCTTCACGAGCGGGAGCTTCCGCTCAAGGAGAGAGAGAAGTTCGCGTGCCTCGCTGCAGGTGAGGTGACGGTTCTTGATCTCAACGGCAAGATTGCCGGCCGGGTTCAGGGCAAGGAAGTCGATCTCGTCGCCCCTGCGGTTCCACCAGGACCCGGTATGCGGGTAGCTGCCGGCCAGTTCTTCTGTCAGGAGCGTGCGGACCATCTCCTCAAACGCACTGCCCGAGAACGCTTTCCACTCCAACAGGATACGGTCTTTCAAGAGGGTATACCGGCCGCTCTGGTACAGGCTCATGTTCCGGTAGATGTACCGGGCATAGAACCGGAAGATATTGTCGGCAAAGACATATCTCCCCATCTTCGAACGCTTATCATGCTCGGTTACCGGGACCCGGTACTCGATGATCCCGAGCAGGTCGGTGAGGTCTTTCAAGTACGGGGGCAGCGACGTGGGGGCAAGGTGGGTGAAATCCGCAATCTCCCGCTGGGCGCATTTTCCCAGGGCAATGGCGGCGAGGATCTCGTGGTAGGTGGCATGCTCCCGGCCGAACTCCTCGATCAGGACATCGCTCATCTCCCGCCGGAATGGTGCGAGATCGTTGAGGACAAGGCGGTCGAGTGCTTCTTCAAGCGAAGTGCACCGGAATTTTTCCAGGAACGTGTAATAGTAAATCGTTCCGCCAAAGAGCAGGAAGAGATCAAGCTGTGCATCCGGATCCGTAACACCGATATCTGCAAGGATGCTCATGCAGTCCCGCGGTGTGAACGGCCGGAGGGTCATGAAGGTGTCCGCCCTCCTGAAAAGGGGTGATTCGCCAAGAAGGAAAATCTTACGGATCCTCCCCATGGAAGAGCCTGAAACCACCAGGAAAACATGAGAGTCTCTTCTCCTGGTATCCCAGAACCGCTGGAGTTGTGATATGAAGGAGGGATGTACTTTTAAGAACCGCTGGAATTCATCGAAAACCACCACTACCGGGTGCTCATACGAGAAGAGAAATTCGAGCAGAGATTCGGGTGTATCGGTCTTCACATACCCGGGCATATCAAGGATTGCCCTGGTATACTGCCCGAACTCATCCATCATCACATCGATGCTCTTGTTCTGGTCAACGTAATAATACAGGGATTTTTTATCCCGGCAGAACTCGAGGATCAACTCGGTCTTGCCCACCCTTCTCCGGCCGGTGATGACGAGGAATGACGGGAGTGCATCCATGAGGTCTCCCATGAGGGCGAGTTCCTCCTCCCGGTTATAGAACCTCATAATGATTATAGATATAATGATTATGGATATAATCTTTACTATCACGAGGATTATTCAGCCCTCTTTTCAGGGAAGATACCGGGACTCAGCCGGTTGTGGGAAAAAATACCGTGTGGATGATCTCAGCCGATTATACGATATTCACCGGCCAGTTCGTGATATGGCAATCTCCCTTTGTGCAATCAATCTTAAAAAAAAAGTGTTTAAGAGAAAGTTTCAGGGAAATCAAAAAAATGCTCTGTAGAAACGGACATGAACGGTCGTTCACACCCGAAGCATGAAAATTGCATAGCAACGGGAGGGCTCCCCGCCTCAGGGCCTCTTCGAGGCACGGCGGGGCAGGGAGTTTTTTTTTGATTGAGGACGGCTTTAATCGTTGTAACCATGATGCATTACTATCGTTTTTCATAATGAAACCGGATTGAGGCCCCCGCAAAGGCGCCCAAACGGGTGCGGGGGCAACTTCTCTTTCCGGGGTTTGGGGCGGAGCCCCGTTCACTATTAAACTCAATTTTCATGGAAAACCCTTTGAAGTGATGATGGGGGCTGATGCCCCCATGCCCCAATGAAGATGCTAGCCGCCGGTTTCGAAGATCCTGACGGTTCTTCTCATCCTCATGGTTCGAAGATTTGCTCTGCAAATCTTCTCGTCCTCCAGGTCCTTACGGACCTCTCGGATTCTGATGAACCACTCGGAACCCGACGGGGCGAGTCGAAGTTATCACTTCTCCACAGCCTGCGGCTGTCCCCGCGGCGGCCTCAATTTCGTTTTACAAAAATCTCCTTTTAGATTGTCCCGTATGGGTAATACCTGGGCATCACATGCGCCCACGAGTCGAAGAACGCCGAGCGTTCTTCTCCTGCCGAGGGTCAAAAAACCCTCGGCACCCCCGCGGGGGTGTCGAGTCTCATCAGAGACAAGACATGAGAAGAGCCAAGGGCTCTGTGAGTCAGGGATGGCGCAAGGGGGGCAGCAATTTTCCGGAAGCACGATTTCTACGGAGCAAAAAAAAAAAATTCAAATTTTTTTCAGCATTCACTCTTTCCGCATCACGCCGAACAGCACCGCGCCAAGCGCAACGGCACCGGCAATGACCGGCAGCTCAACCGGCAACGGCAGGCCGGATGAACCGGACGATGCGGTCTTCGTTGCCGCAACGGTTCCGCCGGCAATCGATGCAACCTTCGGCTTCTCGGTGCTCTTCACGAGCGGGGTCGGGGTCGTGATGATCGGCTGGTCGCCGGCTGCGGTCGGGGCGGCACTCGTGATCGTGCTCTCGGGACGGTACGCCATCAGCGCGTAGGTACCGGCATTCCCGATCTCAGCGTAAATGCTCGAATCGCCGGCATTACAGGGGACGGCAGACCATTCATTGTTTGCCTTGCGGGCAATGAAGAAGGCATAATCGCTGCTGTAGGATGATGTATCGAACGAGAGCGTTGCCGCCGGGCTGAAGGTCAGCGTGTCCGGCAGGACGGCGTATGCCTTGCTCACCATCAGCCAGTTCTCCGGGACCGTGCCGCTGCCGACCATCATCACCGTTGCGGACTCGATGCCCTGGCCTGTCAGCCGGACCTTCCGGTCGGCAGAGGAGAATGCCGCGGTCGGCACTGAGGTGATTTTCCCGGAGGTCGGGGAGTACTGGACCGCCGTTGTTGCGGTCGTGGTTGCCGCGGTTGTGGTGCCGGTGGTCGTGCCGGTGCCGGTCGTGGTCGTTGTTGTGGTTGTTGTCGTTGTGGTAGTCGTGGTCGTTGTCTCCGTTGCAGTCGGGGCAGCGGTGGTTGTGGTGGTCGCAACCGGGACGCCGTTGCCTACCGTGATGGTCCTGGAGGCAACCGGGCTCCCATCGATGACAACAACGACCTGGACGAGTCCGTCAGACAGACCGCCGATATTGAAATTGATAGTCGGGTTTGGCGTCGTGCCCTGAACTGTCCCGAAGAGGTTAACCTGGGTAGTCAGCCGCGATACCGATGGATCGATCGCACCGGTCATGCGGATCCAGTCATAGGTTCCGGCAGAGACCGACTGCGCCTCGGATAAGGTGATGTAACCAT
>Ga0302253_1000266_pt1 | contig 48969 bp, 42 predicted proteins | sample AAG_RA_Trp_MG_FD_193537 | JGI IMG/M metagenome (GOLD analysis project Ga0302253, IMG submission 193537) | Enriched activated sludge microbial communities from anaerobic digester in WTTP, New Holstein, Wisconsin, United States - AAG_RA_Trp | ecosystem: Engineered > Bioreactor > Anaerobic >...
ATTTGAATAAAATATCCTTTTTGTATGAGTTCAAGAAAAACAGGCTCAAGAATTTTTAAATAAGAAGATGTACTGTGGCTACCGCTCCAACCTATGATAATAGGATTATGAAGATTATATTCTTTTTTGGGCTTATATGTTTTAGTATTAATGGTTGAAGAGATATCGGTGGTATTTGAATTGAATTGTTTTACAAATTCGTCTAACGTAGGAGTACATGTAATAACGTGATTAGCATTTTTCATCAGGTATATCATTTTTTTTGTTCCCTTCAATGCCTTGAATGTGCGGTTTGCTTCGCTTGAATGACCAAGAAAAACCATATCGTCGATGTCGTAAATAATTTTTTTTGATAAAAGTTTGACAAAATGTTCAAACAATGGTAAGCCCAAGGGTGTTACCCACAAATGAATATATATTATATGGTAACGATGTAATCGGAAAAGGTCATAAAAACGCTGAGCATAACCTTGCAACGTATATATAATTTTTTTTGACCAATACCCTTTTTGATATAAAATTTTCCAAAATTTTTTTGAAACAAAGGAAGAAACAGTAACATCATATCCCTTCTCGTTAAAGAAATCGTAATAGTGTTCAAATTTCAACCGCTGGCTGGGAGCACAATCTTTGGGATAAGGACACAGAATTAATATTTTTTTTCTGTCATTCATGGCAAGTTAATGATTTATAAATAGCAGCGTATTGCTCAACGGCTTTATCAAGGTCGTAAATTTCTTTTGCCAATAATCTGTTCTTAGTTACCTGCTCTTCGTCATTCGTTGCCATTATTTTTTTACAAACATCATCAAAAGTAGATTCATTAAAATCGTTCAGGCAATAACAATGGGGAAGTTTTTCTACTTGCTGCTTTAAGTCGCCAATAGCATTGCAAACAACAGGAATATTCATGGCTAAAAATTCTGCCATTTTGGTAGGTGAACTTGACATTTTTGAATAGGAAGGCTTTATAAAAAATATGCCAAAGTCTATTAATTTCAGATAGGCAGGCGTTTCCATAGAAGTTACATATTTTATTCGTATCCATTTTTCAATATTAAATTGTTGGGCTGTTGGAAAAATTTCATTTGGCGGAGTAGGTGTTAAAAATAAAAAATAAGCATGGGCACATTGTCTTTTTAAAGTGACAAAAAAACGCATCATTTCTTCCAGCAAATACCAGGTGCCTATTGACCCCAAATATCCCAAAATAAAAGCATCTTCGGGAAGGTTAAGTTCGAGTAAAAGTTTTTTATTTTTGGATGGTTCTGCATCGGGATTGAATTTATTAAAGTCCGTTGCACAAGGAATTATGTATATTTTAGTTGCATCTATGGAAGGCATAATGGTTGAAACAATTTCTTTTTTGGCTACATGGGTAAGCGAAATTACAACATCGGCATATTGCAAAAACTGTTGTTCCTTTTTTTTAAAAAAGGAATAAATCCATTTATACAAGGGATTTTTCAAATTCCATAAATCTCCGTCCACTCTTTCATCTGCCCAAAAACCACGCATATCAAAAATAAAAGGGATACCGTATTTCTTTTTAAAATTCAACCCTGTCAATGCAGAAATATAACTTCGTGCATGAAATAAATGAAACGATTTTTCTTTTTGCAGTTTCCGAGCAAGGTGTTTCATGCGATAAATATCGTAAAGCGTAGAAATAACAGGCGGTTTTTTGGTATAGAAGTAATAATGCCAGTAAATGTTTCTGTTGGCAATCATCTGGTTAACCAATTCCCGATTAATTTGAAATAAATGTTTTTTTTCAAAACTGATAATATCAAATACATAGCCTTTTTTTTCAAGCCCAAGAATATAGGGCAATATTTGTGATTGTCCCAACGGGTCTGTTAGCCCGTCATACGATACATATAATATATGACCGTTAGTCATAAAAAGATTATTTTACCGGTGAACCATTGTCTGTGGGTTGAACAGGGCTTACCAGCATGAGTTTTCCTTTAAAATCTTCACTGAACAGAATCATTCCTTTCGATTCAATTCCCTTTATTTTTTTGGTTTCCAGATTAGCCAGCAAACACACTTGCTTGCCTATAAGTTCTTCGGGAGTATAATGTTGTGCTACACCCGATACAACTGTTCTTTCTTCATAGCCAACCTGCAACGTCAATTTAAGTAATTTGTCTGTTTTTGGAACACGTTCTGCTGTTTTTATAGTGGCAATTCTAATATCCATCTTGGCAAAATCATCATAACTGATAGGTGGTTTTTGCGGCAGGTATGTTTTTTCCTGATTTTCAGCGTTTGCTTTTTTTACATCGGCAAGTTTTTTCAATTGCTTTTCGATAGCGTCGTCTTCTATTTTTTCAAAAAGTAATTCCGGTTTATTTAAACGATGTCCTGCGGCAATCAAATGCCTTTCTGTAGCATCGTTCCAATGGGTTAAATCCATATTTAGCATAGTGCAAAGTTTTTTTGAGGTGAACGGCAAAAAGGGTTCGCCCAATACAGCCAACGTTGCTGTAATTTGAATGCTGTAATACAAAATAGTTTTTACACGATTCACATCAGAATCAATCATTTTCCACGGTTCTGTTTCTGCCAGATATTTGTTTCCCAGCCGTGCAATATCCATAAATGCTTTTAACGCTTCACGAAATTTATAGTTTTCAATATTGTTTTCAATAGATGTTTTGTATTCTTTTAATTTTTGGTCAATGAGTATTTCATCATCACTTACTGCGTCACATGCTGGAACTTCTCCGTTGAAATATTTTTGTATCAGCACCAGCGTACGGTTTACAAAATTACCAAAAATAGCCACCAATTCGCTATTGTTTCGTGTTTGAAAGTCTTTCCAAGTAAAATCATTGTCTTTGGTTTCGGGCATATTGGCTGTTAAAACATAGCGCAACACATCCTGCTTACCAGGGAAATCATCTAAATATTCATTTAGCCATACAGCCCAATTGCGTGATGTAGAAATTTTGTCTCCTTCAAGATTTAAAAATTCATTGGCAGGTACGTTTTGCGGAAGAATGTATGACCCGTCAGCCATCAACATTACAGGAAAAATAATGCAATGAAAAACAATATTGTCTTTTCCGATAAAATGTATCAGACAGGTTTCATCGTTTTTCCAATATTTTTCCCAATCTTTCGTCAGTTCCTTCGTGGCAGAAATATAACCAATAGGTGCATCAAACCATACATACAGCACTTTTCCTTCAGCCCCCGGTATGGGCAATGGAATACCCCAGTTCAGGTCGCGACTAACAGCACGTGGTTGCAATCCCAAATCAAGCCACGATTTGCATTGTCCATAAACGTTGGTTTTCCATTCCGTATGTTCTTCAAGAATCCATTTCCGCAATGCCGATTCATATTTTTCAAGTGGCAGAAACCAATGTTTGGTTTCTTTCAATACCAAGGGTGCACCACTAATAGCACTTTTCGGATTAATTAAATCGGTTGGATTTAGCGATGTACCACATTTTTCGCACTGGTCGCCATAAGATTTCTCGTTTCCACAATAAGGACAAGTACCCGTAATATATCGGTCGGCAAGAAATTGATTGGCTTCGGTATCGTAATACTGTTCCGTAATTTTTTCAACAAAAATGCCTTTATCGTACAATATTTTGAAAAATTCGGATGCTGTTTTATAGTGGATAGGATTGGTAGTACGCGAATAAATATCGAATGAAATACCAAAATCATCAAACGATTTTTTTATCAGTTCATGATACTGGTTCACAATGGTTTGTGGGCTTACTCCGTCTTTCATGGCTTTAATAGTAATAGGAACGCCATGTTCATCACTGCCTCCAATAAAAATGACATCTTTTCCCTTTTTACGTAAATAGCGAACAAAAATATCCGCTGGCACATAAACACCTGCTAAATGACCAATGTGTATGGGACCGTTGGCGTAAGGCAAAGCACTCGTTACCGTGTACCGTTTCCATTCTTTTTGCATAATGTTGAAATAATAGTTGTAATTTTGGCACAAAGTTATAAATAAATGCATAAACAACCATTATTATTACAACGAGGCAACTCCGTAGCCATAGTCGCACCAGCCGGCAAAGTACGTCATGAAGACCTGTCGTATGGCATGGAAGTCTTGGTTTCGTGGGGATTGAACATAACAGTAGGGAAACATGTTTTTACCGACATGAATTATTTTTCAGCAACCGATGAACAAAGAACTGCCGATTTTCAACAAGCATTGGACAATCCAGATATAAAAGCAATATTTTGTGCACGTGGCGGTTATGGTTGTACAAGAATATTACCCGAATTGAAATGGGAAAATTTCAAAAAAAATCCAAAGTGGATAATAGGTTACAGTGATATTACTTTGTTGTTGTCGAAAATACAACAGTGTGGTGTAGTTGGTATTCATGGACCCATGCCGGGCTCGTTTGATAAATATAAAAATAACGAATCGCTAAATTATTTAAAAAAAATTTTATTTGACGGAAAAATTGAATACTGTTTATCCGCATCGACACTAAAATTATTTAACAATAAACCTATGGTAGAAGGGATTTTAACAGGCGGTAATTTATCCATGATACAAACATTAATCGGAACTGAATTTTATTTAACAACCAGTGATAAAATACTTTTTCTGGAAGAAGTGGATGAATATCCATATCGTATAGACCGTATGCTGCGTCATTTGTACCTTGCAGGTGTTTTTAAAAATATTAAAGGATTAATACTTGGAGATTTTTCCATGATACCGCAGGAAAATGGATTTCCTTATGATATTAAAAATATGGTAGAATCGCTTTTACCTTCCACTATTGATTTTGTTTTATACAATTTTCCAGCAGGGCATGATAAATTAAATTATCCAATAGTTATTGGATTACCAGCAAAAATATCTGTTGAAAAAGAAAAAATATTTTTTTATCAGCGTATTGTTTAAAAAAAACTTACATTTGTAGATTAATTTTTAAATAGTTGTTTTATGAGAAAATGTTTATTTTTTGTTACCGTTGGTGCATTAGCACTGAGTTTATTCAATACGTCCTGTACTATAGAAAAACGTCGCTATATGGCAGGCTATCATGTTGATTGGAACAGTAATAAAAAGAGTACATCTAAACATGATGAGAATAAAAAGTATAATTCAATAGACGTGGCAAGTCAGACAAGTGTTCCCGAAGTAAAGAAAAATGCTATGGAACCTGTATTTCATCAGCAAACAGAGGGAAAATCACTAAGTTCATCTACACCTATAGCAATGGCTGTGGTTCAACAATCACCAAATAAAGAAACAAATAATAGCCCAACCGTTTTAAACACAATCAGCAAAACACAACTTATGTCCAAAATAAAGGAATTTAAAAAAGAACAGGCATTGTTTGCTGCCCAACACAGTGCAAGAGGTTCCAGTGGTAATCAATTAATCGCATTAATTTTATGTTTTTTCTTGGGTGCTTTGGGAATACATTGCTTTTATATTGGTAAAAGAACAAAAGGAACTATTCAACTGATAATGTGCGTTGCGGGAGTATTGCTTGGCGTGTTTGGCATTGGATTTTATATTTTATATGCATTAGGAGTTTGGGTTCTAGTTGATTTTATACGTCTGCTGATTGGCGATATGGGTCCTGGATGGTAAAATCCTGTTTCTTCATACATATTATTAAATATGTAAATTCAAGGAATAAAGGTGGGCTTATTTGATTAATGACAAACCTTCTTTTGCTGAAGTATCTGAAGGTGATAATAAAAGGACTTTGTTAAACAAAACTTTTGCTTCTTTATATTTGGTAAGTTTAAAGTTTGTCCATGCATACATAAGCAATCCATCGTACGAGAATGGATAAAGGTTTACCACTTTTTCGAAATAGGATAGAGCCTGGGAATATTGCTCTTTTCCATAATATATTAATCCAACCCTGTATAAAACGGTTGTATTGTATGGATTAAGTGTCAATATTTCCAAATACTGCTTCAATACAGAGTTCCAATTTCCTACAGACGAAGCTGGCAGTACATAACCCATTTTGGCTTCTTCGCTCATCGGTTGCAATTGTATGGACTTTTGGTAATAGGTCATTGATTCAGTAAAATTACCGGCTGAATAATTGAGCCATCCTAATCTTAAATTTAATTCATATGAATTTTCATCATAAATATCTTTCAAATCTTTAATCGCTTTTGAATAATTACCATTTTTTTCATTGGTATAACTGTTATTAAAAGCTTCCAATAATTTTTCCTGCGAAGTCTGAGCTAAAACACTCATGCTTACTACCATAAATGATACCGCTACTAGTTTTTTTAAAAGTTCCATAATATTCCTCCTGAAATTATTTTATTACTAAATTGATATGATTCATTAATTGTTGAAAACATCGCTTTTCCCTGTTTGTTATAGCCGTCAAATCCATAAAACACATTGATATGGGAGTTGTTTTGAAAAATGTATGTTGCATATATGGATAAATATTTATTTACCGAATATTGAAGCATTCCAGCAAGATTTGAATTAATGGTATAAGGTAAATTGTAAATGACAGAACCATCTATATTGCTGATATTTCTAATTCTACCTATATCAGCGGTAACTTTTGCAATGACATGTTTAAATAAAACGGCACCTAAACTTTGTTCGAAATACCCGTTCAATCCCTTTACACTTAAATCAACAGAAGCCATTACCTGCGATTTGCCAAAACCGTATTTCCCAACGGAATACCTGTAAGAAAGTCCACTAATAGCAATGTAATCGTCAATTATTTTCGCAAATTCAAGGTTAAAAATAAGATTTGATTTTTTATAATAATGAGTATTGTTATAACCTAAAACATAGTTAAACAATTTCAATTGCATGGGCTTAATTTCATATATATAGGTTGTAACGGGCGGTAATGGTGGAGGAGCAATTACCGGATGAAGAAAATTATATTCAAGCATTTCCGCATTTAAATAACTAAAGTGCCCGTAATAGGTGATTGATTTTTCCTGTTTCCAATTAGTAAAGTATGTATAATAATGATATTCCTTCAGGTCAAAATCATTTTGATTTTTAATGCTCTGATCAAAATAAAGCTGCTGATAACTTTTAACATCATAAAATGATAACTGATTTACCCATGTCCACTTATTATTGATTTCATGCTTTAAATTCAATCCATAAGAAATATATGGTCCGGTAATTTCTTTTTCCAGCCTATAGTTATTTGGTTCAGAGGGAGGAGTGTTTATTCTCTTTATTTCATCCCAATTTGTAAAGGTAGATGAAATAATTTCTATAGACACTTCATCCATAAAATGCGGTAAGTTTATTTTATTATTATCAATAAACGAGGGACTTAGTTTTTTGCTGAAATACATTGCTTCTCGGGTATTGCCCGAATAGAGATATGAATAATAGATATATTCTAAAGCAGTTTCAGTACTATTAAATTCATTTGCTTTTTGAAAATGCTGAATAGCCTGCGAATAAGCATTTTTTTTAAAATAAGATATCCCGATTCTCATACGAAGATAATAATAGTCTATATTTTGATTTATAGCCTCTTCGCCAATAGTTTGGACACTGTCCCACTTTTCTTGGGTATATAACCTATAGGTGAGGCTATCATAATAGGCATAGTTTTTTTGTCCGTAGAGAATAGGAGAGTTACTAATCAGAATTAATATGATTAAGGTTATTCTATTCATATCGTTCTTTAAATACCAGTTTAATGTTGAATTCACTCTTTTTCTCTTTTAATAGGATATTGTAAATTCCCTGATTATCAATTAGTATAGAAGATATTCGGGATTTGATTGTTTTTCCGAATAATTTATTCTTTATACAGGTCTCCATTTCTATCTGGTTGAGTAAGTTCCCCTGCGATTTGATTTTAAATGAGAAATTTGATTTAATAAACTGAACAAAAGGAGCTACAAAGTCATGTATAAACAGAATTTTAAATGGAAATACCTGGTGAAGCGGAAACTCATCCTGAATAGTATCAGAAATATTAGCGGCAAATTCTATATGATAACAACTCAGATAAAATGCATATAAAGGGCTTTTTTTATCACCATGAAATGAGTTAAAGTAAAAACTTTGACCATCATTATATATATATGCATACGATTTAGTTGTACGGCATAAAATATAGGTATTATTGTAGGAATCAGATAACACTTCCCAATTAAATATCTTTTGCCGTTCAGCCATATTCAGAACAATATCTATTTGTTGACCAGGTATAAAATGAAATGCATTGAATATTAAGTTGTTAATGGTAGTATTTTCAATAATATCAGATTCCTGGGGTATTTTAAAGAGTTGAAGGTTTTTAATTTGTTTATTTTTTAGCAAATATCTTGCTAAAGGATACTCAATGGTAGGGCTTCCTATATGTTGATATGCCTGTAATTGAAAATGTAAATGAGGTTCAGGTGAACGTCCGCTATTTCCAACATTTGTAATGGGTTGACCTGCTTTTACAAAATCGCCTTCTTTTACTTTAAAACTACCTGATTTCAGGTGATTAAGTTGTGAGTATAAAAATTCCGCATGTTTAATTACAATAGTATTTCCCCAGTTATTAATGGTATTAACGTCTCCGATTTGATTATCATCGATCCCGTCAACAACTTTAACTACAGTTCCGTAACCGGGCGATAAAACAACTTTGTTGTAGCAATAGTAATCTTCCAGTGCTCCGCCATTTCCCTTATATGTTTTGCCGTTGTATGTAATCACAAAATCCAATGCGTGTTTAAACATGTCTTTATGGGTTATTTTTCCGTCATATCCTTGCGAAATAGTCCACTCGCCCCAAAAAGGAGGCATGATGTGAATCTTATACATGCTTTGACCAAACCTCTTTATATAATTTTTATAGATGTAAAGGTTTTTCTCCGGCATATATTCCTGAATAGTTGTCTCAGCAAGTTTTTTGCGAATATTAGTCCTGTAGAATAAGATAAAAAGAAACAATATTACAACTGCATTAAATGGTAATGAATAAACCGACAATTGCCATGTCGATAGTAAGTTGTTAAAGGCAATGGTAAATAATACAACCAACGGAGTTGTAATAATAACCCATAAATATGAGAATATGGAAGGAATAATAAAAAATCCACCAATAGCAATAGCAGTAAGAATAAAGTTAAAACCAACAAAGAAATGAGTCATTTGGTTCGTGTCAATGCCAAGGACAGACATGAAAATATATGCTATAGAAAAGCCTAAAACCGCTAAACTGGAGGCAATTCTTGAATAAAACAAGAGACCTGTAAAGATAAATAAACCTGCAAAAGCGTTTTCCTGAAAGAAAATGGAACCCAGCGAAATAAAGAAGTATTTGACAGGCAAAGGAAGTAGTTCATTATTGAAGTAATCGTACCACTGCAATGCTTTTACACCGCCCATACTAAAAATATTATTCATCAGAAAAACCCCTCTGTCAGAGATAGTCAAAAAGTCAATATTTTTTGTAGCCAGTTGAATAATCCATAATGTCAGCAGAAATGGAATACTTAATACAGGAAGGCGATATTTATTCAATATTCCTTCTAAAAATGTATGTATTAATAAACTTAAAAAACCTGCGAATACTATCAAGATAAATAAATTAAAATCCCAGTCATAATATGAGCCTAAACCAAGTCCTACAAGCAATGCATTGTAACCGTAATAACCATTTTTTATTTTTTCTGGTGAAAGACTAAAAACCTTAGCAAATAGGAGAGAGGCTAAAGTGCAAATAAGTCCTGAAAGACCAAGTGTAGGAAAAATAAGTGTTATTGCTATAAGAAAAATGGAGAACGCATAGCTTTTTGAAAAAAAGATTTGGGGGTAACTCAATATTAAGCCACTCCCAATTTCTTTTATATCTTTCAACACCTTTTTCATCTAAGCAAAAATAACAATTATTTTAAATAATCTGGCGTACGTTCATATTTTCTGAATGTATCGGCATTTTCTTTTTCACGGATAACGTGAACATCTTTTTTCATATCAATCATTACCACATTTGGACGGTACATGATGAATTGCATCCATTGGGTCATATTATAGGCACCTGTTCTGCTAATGACGAACTGATCGCCTTTTTTCATGGGCGGGAGTTGAACATATTCTCTCAAAACATCAATATTCATACATAACGGTCCATATATAATTGTTTCTTCGGTATAATGGCTGAAATCCTGTGCAGGCGTAAATTTATAATCATACCAGAACGATGTGAAAAGCAAATTAACACCAACATCGGCAATTAATGCATTTTTACCGTCAGGCAGACGTTTGGTAGCATGGATGCTTCCCAGGATATATCCGGCATCATCAACCAAAGCACGGCCTGTCTCTAAAATCAGTGTAGGGAGATGTTCAAAACTAATATCGCTGTTTATTAAAACACTGGTAATAGCATCAGCATATTGGTCAAAGGTGGGGCAGGTATCTGTTCCGGGTAAGTAAGCTCCTTTTAGTGTGTTTTTTGAAGCAAATCCACCACCTAAGTCTATGTATGATAATGCTTTGTGAAATTTCTTTTCAACAGCCATAAACAATTCAACCATTTTCTTGGCAGCATTAGCATAAGCCCATGGAACCATGACATAAGTCCCGATATGGCAATGCAATCCAACCAAATCAATCCTTCCGTTTATCATAATGCGTTGAATAGCTTCCCATGCTTCACCGTTCTCATAATTAAATCCGAAACGCGACCATTGTGGGTATATGCCGGTATCCATATTGACCCTTATTGCAACCTGAGGGCGTTTGGTACATTCATTAAGAACATCGATGAGCATATAGTATTCATCAAAGTTGTCAAAATGTATAAAACTGCCGTTATTAACAGCTTTTATTAAATCTTCTTTGGTTTTATATGGACCATTGAAAATTATCTGGTTACCGGGAATACCATTGTTCGTAGCTTTTTCATATTCAAAACCTGAAACAACCTCTGCCCATGAACCTTCCTGATGATAAACCTTACAAACACTGTCGAGATAATTGGTTTTATATGACCATGCAAACTGAACTTTAGGATAACGGGTTGAAAATGCTTTATATGCTTCCTGATATGTTTCCCTTATAGTTTTTTCAGACATTACATATAATGGACTTCCATATTTTTCCAATAATTCTTTTACAGATATTCCATCTATTTCTTTTATCGGGGCATATTCACTTCGCATTCCGAATTTGTTTGGCATTCCTACCTGAACTTTTTTGATTACGGGGCGTTCAAATACTTTCTTTTCCATAATTATTTTGTTTTTTATTTATTTTTTAGCAAATAGAATTCAGAACTTAGAATTTAGAATAGTAGAGGAATAAGATTGAATCATTTTAGTTACTTCGGTTAATATTTCCAGCAAATTCTCATTATTCCCATAGTTTAGGTCTTTCGATAAAATTAGATAGTATTTACATTCTTCAGCAGAACCATAGGCAATATTTAAAAATCGGGCTTTATCTTTCACTCCCTTCTTTTTAAAACCTTCTGCAATATTTGCTGCAATAGAAACTGAAGCTCTTCTGAACTGGCTGGTTAGCCCATACATTTCTTCGGATGGAAAGGACCTGGTATATTTATACACCTGCAATACAAATTGATGCGATTTTTGCCACATCACTAAATCTTCAAAAGTTTTTGCCGGTTCTCTTTCCATATTCTATTTTTCTAAATTCTACATTCTATCATTCTGATTTCTGTATTCTATTAAATTACAATTCTCCAAGTGCCGACAATGTCTGGAATTGATGAATAGGAACAATCATATCCCACGAATAACGCACAAACATTTTTCCAACATCATATGTTTTAAACGGTTCAACCGGCATGTTCATAGCTAATTTTACCAGCGCTTCGGGCAGGTTTTGGCCAACTCCGACAGCAAGATAAACCCATGCCGGAATTCGAGGATTAATTTCTACCAGGTAATATTTATTATCAGCCGTTTTTATGAGTTCTAGTTCCATTCCTCCACGCCATTGGGAACTTTTTAACAGGTCATGTGTTATTTTTAGCAATTCTTCATCGTCAATAGAGATTCCGCTCCATGCTTTTCCTTTGTCGGTAATATATAGTTTGCGCATAGGAACAGCACCAATGGTATTTCCTTTTCCATCGCCCAAAGCAATGACATTGACTTCCGTTCCTCTCACAAATTCCTGTATAATGATAGGAACTCCCCATTTTGAAGCAATTTTATTATAGTACATTACAGCCTGCTCTGCATTAAAAGCAACATACGCATCATAATACTTGCCTTTTACAAGAAATGGGTAAGAGAATTCTTTTTTTAGTGAAACTATTTCAGAGGGCGAAGTGATATTTTTTGAGCGGGGAACCAAGATTCCGTGTTTTTGGCCATACTCAAATAAATTAGCCTTGTGCCTGTCTTCAAATTGCGGTAATGATGGCAGAAATACAGAAATGCCTTTTTCTTTCAGTCTTTTTTCTGAGGTAATAAAAGCATAAAGTTCCGCATCGAAATTGGGTATAATAACATCAATTTGCTCCTGCTCATGTATGTATTCAATGCGTTGAATAAGTGTGTCGCTACCCATGCTTGGGTAAGGAACCTGATATATTTTATCGGCTAGTTGGGGCATATAAATACCCGGTTCAAGGTTTTCATAAGCCAGACCTATTATTTTACAATCAAAATCTTTCGATTCTCTCAATGCCCTGATAACAGGAACCCCCGGACCCGGATTATCTGTTGCATTCAGCCCCGATACAGCTACAGTGATTTTAGTTTTGCTCATCTTCGGTCAGGTTAAAATAACGCAACATAGTTACAAAATCATAATAGGAATGTTCAAAAGTTGATTCGTCAACTTCATAATTTTCCATGAAGAAATTTTTTATTTCTACTTCGTCTTTATTTTGGTTGAGCATTTGAATGATTTCAATTCCTTCGCTGTTAGTCGAAAAACTTTCACCTGTGGTTGGATCGAAAATAAATCCGTTTTCGCTGATGGCTAATTTACGTTTCAGTCTCATATCGCTTTTATTTTTTACAAAGAAAATAAAAATTTTTCAATGCTGGCACTAAAAATTCATTTCATTCTTTTGTTAGCGGTTTTGTAATATTTATCAAAGTGTTGAATTTTTATTGTGAATGAATTGAAAAAACATCATGCAACTATTTTTATTTTATGTATGATTTGTATTCATGGAAAGCACTTTTATTGCGGTATTCCACACATCCCATTTGGTATCATTCCAGTGATGATAAATATGAATAAATGCAGGTTTTACGATGGTATTCCCTTTATAAAAAATAACGTTTTTTTCGTCCGCATAAATTTCGGGTTTAAAATAATCGGCAATAAAATTAAATGTATCTGACAAGGTAGGATGATGTTGTAATTTAAAATGCAATACAGTAATAATTAATGTACCTTGGTCTCGTGTTTTCCAATATGAATCCTTAAATGCCTGCATGGTATAGTGGTGCCATGTTTCCATAAAATCGTGCGACTGGTCGTTAAACAAGAATACGCCGCCGTTCCATTGTTGCCAATCTTTCTTTAATGTATAGCCCATGTTGTTTTTTATTGATTCGTGCAAATGGGTACACCTATTTTTTGAAATAGGTTCTCCATTGGGTTTAATCCATGTTTTTTGTTTTAAACTCAACCGATAACCAAATGCTCTTTTTAATTTTTTTCTGTATAACGGTAAAACAGGGCACGTATAATGTTCATCGTTGCTTTGCCATTGTTTTTTACGAAAATTAAAATATAAATTATTAGATACTTTTACCTTTCCTGCAAAAAAGGCATAGATTATTTTAAAAAAGAACCCTATAAGAGTAAGATAATTTTTTGAAACAGTATTCAAAAACCTAACCAGTTCGCGTGTTTGAGTATCGTCCATGTTGGGCGGAAAGTTGGCATGGGGTAAAATAGTAGCAGCACACTGTTCCAATTCTTTTTTATCTTTTTGATAGCGGTCAGAACAATCGCAATTAACGGCATAAGGGCTAAAATAGGATACCGTAGTATGGTCAGGAGCAAAAATAATTGGTGGTACAAACTGGTCAAATATTTTGTTGCAATCATAACTAAGTGCAATAACATCACTGTCGAGATAACAATATAATTTGCCTGCGGGAAGAATGTGGTGCAGCGATGTTTTTAGCCAAATGCTTGCCTGATGATGGTCAAAAGAGGACGGCGTTTTCATATCAATGATAGAGTCGTGAATGATAGGTATTTCGTTACGACAAGTGTCTGTAACAACCACTATGGGATATATTGAAAATTGTTTTAAGGCATTAAGCGAAAAATGCAACGTTTGAATATGCTCTTTGGAACCGCAAACAACAAAAACAAAACAACGTTCTTCGGCTTGCCACATCGAAAAGAAATTATTTGCGGTCAAATCCGTATTTTAAACTGACAACGTTAGAATAGAGTGCAGCCGAAGCATTGCCAATATCGGTAAACGCATAATCAATGCCAAAGCGTTTATATTCAATTCCAATACCAATAGAAGGTTGTACATTCAAAACATTCTTGCCACTCATGGAAGTTACATGCTGAATATTGCTCAGTCCTGCACGAACAAAAATCATTTTCATATAAGACATTTCAATGCCTGCATGCGGGTCGATACTTGCAAAGGATGATTTGATAAGGGTATTTCGTTTTTTATCGAACGTAAAGTCAGCGTCCAGTTCGGCTAATATGGAAAATTTTTCCTTAATAGCATGTTGATAAGCAGCAGCGATAATAAGTTTGGGTGTTGTTATTTCTAATCCGTCGGATGGAATTGCATTGCCTGTTTTAATAAAGGCTTCTTCAAAAGTAGAAGTATTATAATGCCACGCATTAAACGTAGATGTTACGTCGCGAATAATAGCACCCAACAAAAAATTCTTATACGTATAATGTGCTGCTGCATCAAATCCAAAGCCCCACGCCGAAGCAAAATCGCCCACCACACGTCGAATAATTTTAACATTGACGGCATAATCAAAATGCTCTATTTGTTTTAATTTACGTGCATAACTTAATAATGCTGCATAATCGGCAACCGAAAAAGAAGATAATTTGCTGTAATCAAAGTTTCCGTTGGCATCTACCAGTTCAAGGGTATTTGGAATATCGTCCACACCCACACGTATAATGCTTATGCCAAAGGCAGATGAATCGGAATTTTTTATTGCTACGGCTCCGTAATCATATTTAGCCAAATCGCCAAAATACGAAGCGTGCATGACACCCAGATTTAAATTGTTTTGCAAACCAACCATAGCCGACGGATTCCAATAACCGGCATTAATGTCTGAAACAGATGCTACCGTAGCATTTCCCATTGCCAATGCTCTTCCACCTACACCTAAGGATAAAAATTCGTTGCTGTATTTATAGGCTTGAGACCACGCATTTACTACGCAGACGAACAATATTAAAAATATTAATCTGAATTTCATAAAAACAAAATACGGTCAAAAATAATAATTTTATCTCTATTATTAAAAAGTTATTGATTAATAACATAATTTTGTCGCAAATATTGTTACAGATGAAGTTTTTTTTGTGGATTAAAAATTCTATTCCAAATTTATTGACATTGTTGAACTTATTGGCTGGGTGTCTTTCTATTATATCTTCCGTTGAAGGGTATCCCTTATGGGCTGGAATATTTATTCTGGTTGCGGCAGTGTTTGATTTTTTGGACGGTTTAGCAGCACGACTTCTTAAGGCTGTTTCGTCTGTTGGTAAAGAACTTGATTCACTTTCTGATATTATCAGTTTTGGTCTGGCACCATCTTTTATTTTATTTGTGTTTATGAAATCGATATTGCTGCTTAATCATATCGAAAGCACTGACCTTACATGTATAAACATATTTATATTACTTAGCCCTTTTCTTATAGTTGTATTTTCAGCACTTCGCTTAGCCAAATTTAATGTTGATAGCCGACAAACTTCCGAATTTATTGGTCTTCCTACGCCAGCCAACGCTATCTTTATTGCATGGCTTCCTGTTTTATTAAGCAGTTACAATTTAACCATATACTTTATTATATTGAATCTGAAAACATTGTTGACCATTATTATTATTCATTCTCTTTTACTGATATCACCATTCCCATTGTTTTCGCTTAAAATGAAATCCTTTGCGTGGAAAGAAAACAAGGTACGCTATTTTTTTCTTGCCGTTTCAATAATCTTGGTTGTCTTACTTCGATGGAAAAGCGTACCGTTCATCATCTGGCTTTATATTTTAATAGGTATAGTACAATACGTATATCATAAAGTAATCAAAACATAAATGTTTTAAGCATATTATACCAAATCGCTAACAAAAGAATGAAATGAATTTTGTTAGTTGGCTTTGGTTAATTCCGACTTGCGAGTAAGATAGTTAAAACGAAATACCCTACATACAAAAAATTATTTCATTCAATTGTTAGTGGTTATATCTATTTTGTTTTATTGATGTATTCTTCTGATATTAAGTTCTTTATAAAATTCATTGATTTTATTTTATGGAATTGGTTGAACTAAAAAATATTTTTCATACTTTTGCTATTTCAAAAAGGAAAGATGCGGTTACGAATAAATTCTATATACCATTTACTCATGATAATGTTTGTATTAGTAGGATTTTCTTCATGCTCTACCGATTCATTTTCTGGAAAATTAGACGAAGGGACTATTGAGTACGAAATCAAATATTTGCAGGACGAAAAGCAAAATCCGCTTATCAGTTTACTACCAACCACCCTGTCGTTTAAAATAAAAGAAGGTAATTCTATTCAAAAAATAGAAGGCTGGATGGGTGTATTTCAAATGGCGGGTATTGCCAAAAGAGAAGAAAACTATAAATCGGCATACCTTAAAATCATGGGTGAAAAATATGTGTTCGAAACAACCATGGACGGACCTTCCTTTGGGTTTGATGATTATCCTAAAATGAAACTGATTCCCAGCGATTCTACCAAAATAATAGCCGGCTATAAATGCAAAGCATACGATGTATATTTAAACGATTCGACCAAATCAGCATTTACTATTTTTTACACAAACGATATTAAACTTGACAACCCTAATTGCACCAATCCATTTCAGGAAGTAAAAGGGTTATTATTGCAGTATCAAATGAACTTTCAAAAAATACCTATGAAACTGACAGCCAAAAAAATTATCAAGGAAGATATTTCGGATGATGAATTTATGGTACCTGACGGTTTTCAAAAAGTTTCTAAAGAAAAAATCCAAGAAGTAATTAACAACCTAATGTAATTTTATATGAAAAATTTATTTATTATTTCCGTACTGAGTATATTGACCATAACGGCAACAGCTCAAAAAAAATCAAAAGAAGTCGAAACGTTTGAGGGAACTATTACCTATAATGTAATTCCCAATGGCGATATAGATGCCAATACTAAAGCACAACTACCAACTGAAGTAGTAACTTCCTACAAAGGTAATCAATCCTGTACCGTCCAAAAAACATCTATGGGAAGTATTACCGTAATTGCTAATTCTGAATCCAAAGAACAAATTGTACTGTTTGATATGATGGGACAGAAAATGGCTATTAAATCGAGCAAGGAAGAAACCGAAAAAGCGTTGAAAGAATACCCCGAAGCAAAAATTAATGTTACTACAGAAACCAAACAAATTGCCGGTTATAAATGCAAAAAGGTTGAAGTAACCCTTAATGACAAGGTTTCTAATGTATATGTTGCAGACGATATTAAAGTTTCGAATGCAAACTGGCAAAGCCCCTATAAAAACATAAGCGGCGTTATGCTTGAATATTCACAAACCACTGGACAAGACCAGGATATCAGTTTAACTTATACAGCAAAAGAAGTAAAAAAAGGTAAAGTTAAGAATGATATTTTTTCCATACCTTCCGATTATAAACAAATGACTATGGATGAATTCCAAAAAATGTTCGGTGGTGGTGAAGAATAATAGAAAGGTATCATAATAAATATATTAATCCCCTTGCAAAAAGGGGATTTTTATCATTAGTTATATCCATGACCAAGAAAAAAGAAAAAATACAGGATACAGAAAATTCAGAATTTGTAGAAGAAAAATCCAACAATAAATCTTTTTCGTTTGTTGCATTGGTTAAAGACGAACGGTTCAGGTATATTTTATCGTTTATCCTTATTCTTTTTTCCGGTTTTCTAGTACTTGCGTTTATTTCCTATTTATTTACATGGAGCAATGACCAAAGCAAACTCACTCTTTCCTTTTCAAAATACTTATTTGACCCAACCATTACTTCCGATAACTGGGCAGGCAAACTGGGTGCTTATTTCAGTCATATCCTAATTCACAATACTTTTGGTATTGCGTCTGTTAGTTTAATTGTTTTTTTGGTGTTTGTTTCGTTACGACTCATTAATATTATAAACAGTTCTCTTGCAAAACTTTTACTACACCTTATTTTTCTTACCCTTTGGACATCATTTACCTTAGGATATATTTTTGGAACGTCTTACTTTTATTTGGGTGGCGGATACGGGTATTATTTGGCAAACTGGTGTAACGCTGCTATCGGAAAACTGGGAACGCTCTTTATTATTGTTGCTACAGCCTTTGCCTTTTTAATTATCACATTTAAGGAAACATTACCTTTCTTTAAACGCATGGCTTCGTCGTTCAAACGAAAATCAACTGTTGTAGATACAGAATTGTTATCCGATGAAAATGAAGAAGAGAAATCCGTTTCAGATGATAATTTAGATGTAGAAAACAACGATGAAAGTATTAATCCTATTGAGGTGGGAAAAAAGATAGAAGCAGAAAAGCCTGAAGAAAATGAAAACGTTATTATAAATGAAATTAAATCCGATAGTGAAGATGATGTAAGCCTCATAGTAGAAAGAAAAGCAGAACAAAACGAAGAACCCTACCAATTGAGCCAGAAACTGGTAGAAGAATATGGTGAATTTGATATCCGTCTGGATGCGCCCAAATACCAATTTCCATCCCTCGATTTGCTTGATGAACACAAAGACGATAAAAGCGAAGTAAGCGAAGAAGAATTACTTGCCAATAAAAACCGCATCATAGAGACATTAAAAAATTACGGTATTCAAATTATTCAAATTAAAGCGACCATAGGACCAACGGTAACGCTGTATGAAATTGTACCTGCACCCGGCGTTAAAATTTCAAAAATAAAAAATCTTGAAGACGATATTGCGCTAAGTTTGTCGGCACTGGGCATCCGTATTATTGCACCTATTCCAGGCAAAGGAACGGTGGGCATAGAAGTCCCTAATCAAAATCCACAAATAGTATCGATGAAATCGGTTATTGGCAGCAGTCGTTTTCAGGAATCTAATTTCGAATTGCCTGTAGCGTTGGGAAAAACCATTCAAAACGAAGTATTTGTTTTTGATTTGGCAAAAGCACCTCATTTGCTTGTTGCCGGTGCAACCGGGCAGGGGAAATCGGTCGGACTCAATGCTATTATTACATCGTTACTATACAAAAAACATCCTTCTGAAATCAAGTTTGTTTTGATAGACCCAAAAAAAATTGAACTTTCGGACTATGCTAAAATAGAAAATCATTTTCTTGCCAAACTGCCCGACGAAGAAGAACCCATTATTACCGATGTACAAAAGGTTAAAAGCACACTCAAATCGCTTACTGTAGAAATGGACAGACGCTATAACCTTTTGAAGGAAGTAGGTGGCATACGAACCATTAAGGAATACAACGACAAATTAAAGCAACGTGAAATAAATCCTTCAAAATTTCCTTTCCTGCCGTATATTATTGTTGTAGTAGATGAATTTGCCGACTTAATTATTACCGCAGGCAGAGAAATAGAAGAACCTATTGCCCGAATTGCTCAATTAGCACGTGCTGTAGGCATTCATCTTATTATTGCAACGCAACGCCCTTCAACCAATATTATTACAGGTTCTATTAAAGCCAATTTCCCTACACGCATAGCATTTAGAGTTACTTCCATGATAGATAGCCGAACTATTATAGATACTCCTGGTGCCAATCAATTAATTGGACGCGGTGACATGCTCATTTTAACCGGTAGCGATATGATTCGTATTCAATGTGCTTTTATTGATTCAAAAGAAATAACAAAAATTGTTAATCATATTGCCGAACAACAAGCACCATCACATCATTTTTATTTGCCACAAGTGGTTGAAGAAAATGTTGCATCCGGAGTGTCCGACAATCTTGATAACGGCGTACGCGACGACCTCTTTGCCGATGTTGCCCGTACTATTGTTTCCACTCAAATGGGTAGCACTTCGCTCATTCAGCGAAAATTTTCTATTGGATATGCCCGTGCAGGCAGAATCATGGACCAATTGGAAGAATGCAAAATCGTTGGACCACCTGAAGGAAGCAAGCCACGACAGGTATTAATTCAAGACCTGAATTATTTGGAACAAATTTTGAGAGATTTAGGATACTCATAAATGTAAAAATAAAATTTTAGATATAAAATACAGAATAGTTAATTTTTTTAAATGGAAATAAGAAATATTGTATAATTATAAAGTAGAAATAATGAAATCATTTATCACATTTTTTATCGTAGCGTGTACAAGTTCATTGTTTTCACAACAAACTTATACCTCTGATTATAAAGAAATAGACCCTAAATCCAAATCCATACTCGACAAAGTATCTGCTAAAAACAAAGCCTATAAAACTATTCATGTTAACTTCGGTTTGGTTACAGAAAATAAACAAAACAAAACTTCCGATTCCAAAAAAGGCATTGTTTGGATTAAAGATAATAAATATAAAGTAGATTTATCTTCTTCTACTATTTTTTATGACGGCAAAACCCAGTGGACGTATATGAAAGAATCTAATGAAGTAAACATTTCAACACCAGACCCCAACGATGACAATACCTTGAACCCGGCAAATATATTTTCTATTTATGAAAAAGGATTCAAAATACGCTTTATTAAAGAAAGTTTTGAAAAAAATCGTGCTTTATACCATATAGAACTTTACCCTGTTGATTTAAAAAAAGATTTTACTAAAATAGAATTAAAAATTGATAAGGATAAAATGCAACTATTCAGTATGAAACGATTTGGTAAGGATGGTACAAATTTTTATGTTGAAATTCTTTCTATAAATCCCAATGAAGAAATGGCTGATGCTTTGTTTGCGTTTGATAAAACTAAATATCCAAAAGTAGAAATAAACGATATGCGGCAGTGAGGTATGCAACTATCTGACCTGATACATCAAAGGCAAAGTGTTCGTTTATATTCTAGTCGGACTGTTAGTACATCTGACATAATAACGTGTATTGAGGCTGCACGTATGGCACCTTCTGCCAGTAATTCTCAGCCATGGTATTTCGTAATTGCCAATGAACCTGAATTAAAAAATAAACTTGCCGAAAGTACAATTACTAAAGGAATACCTATTAATAAGTTTACCTTTCAAGTACCTGTTATTATAGTGCAGGTTATAGAAAGCCCCAAACTAATTACACGTGTAGCAGGACTAATAAAAAATCGTGATTTTCCATGGATAGATGCGGGCATAGCAGCCGAACACTTTTGCCTACAGGCTACCGAACTGGGTTTGGGAACATGTATGATTGGATGGTTCGACGAAAAACGCGTGAAGAAAATTTTAAACATCCCACCGTCTAAACATGTCGGGTTGCTTATTACACTTGGCTACCCAGAAGACGGTTATCCGCTTCGTCCAAAAATCAGAAAACCCTTTGAGCAGATAGCCAGTTTTAATACCTATAAAATGAAATAAACTTGTAAATAGTCGTTCCTGTAACTATTCACCCCCTCTCGTCATTGCGAGCAAAGCGAAGCGAATTGTTTTAATGAACTGGTTAGCAAGTCGGTATAAACATTTATAACACAAAAATTTTGTACTTTCAATAATTAACACTATTTTAGCCACTTAAAAATTCAAGCACTGGCTAATAGAAAAAAATATGGTTTTATACTCATTCCGCTGTCGTGGATATATGGTGCGGCAGTAGGAATACGTCATTTCTTATATCATGCAGGTTTTTACAAATCAAAAGAATATCCATTACCCGTTGTTTGTGTGGGAAATATTACGGCGGGTGGTACTGGAAAAACGCCTCATGTAGAAGCCATTACCAATATTTTACAAAAACAATATCATGTAGCCATATTAAGTCGCGGCTATAAACGAAAAACCAAAGGATATAGAGAAGTTTTTGTTGATTCAAAAGTTACAGAAGTAGGTGATGAACCATTACAAATTAAACAAAAATTTCCGGATGTTACAGTTGTGGTATGTGAAAATCGTCGAAAGGCTATTGAACTAATACAAAAACGTACAGACCCCAACATCGATGTAATTGTATTGGATGATGGTTATCAGCATTTGGCAATAAATGCCGGTGTATATATTTTATTAATCGATTATAATCATCCTATATATGAAGACCATTTATTACCTTATGGAAATTTAAGAGAACGCCAACATCACAAGTCAAAAGCACATATTGTAATCGTTACCAATACCGATGAAAGTATTAAACCCATAGAACGACGCATTGTTCAGAAAAAACTTGAATTGTACCCCTTTCAATATTTATTTTTTACCAGCATTAAATATAAAAATCCGGTGGTAGTTTTTCCGGGAACTTTCTCTGCTATTAAATACAGTTTTACCAAAAACAAATATCATGTATTGCTTGTAACAGGTATTGCCAATCCAGCACCATTAAAAGAACATATCAAACGCTTTTCGACCGAAATCACTGAAAAACGTTATCCCGACCATTATTATTTTAAAGCAAAAGATATTAAAGAAATTGTTGCTATCTTTGCTGCCATTGAAAATGAAAAGAAAATAATCATTACTACCGAAAAAGATGCCATACGAATGAAAGAATCGCCACAAAAAGAATTACTTCAAAGTATTCCTGTTTTTTATATTCCGATTGAAATAGAATTTCTATATAACGAAAATGAAATGTTTAACACAGAATTGATAGAATATGTTAGAAAAAATCAACCAATCAGTAGCATTTATCAAAGAAAAAACAAACTTTACTCCTGAAATAGGCATTATTTTAGGTACGGGGTTAGGAGGATTAGTTCGTGAAATTCAAATAGAACATATCCTCAATTATCAAGACATTCCCCATTTCCCTATTTCCACGGTCGAAGGACATAAGGGGAAATTAATTTTTGGCACACTATCCGGTAAAAAAGTAATTGCCATGCAGGGACGATTTCATTTTTACGAAGGCTATACCATGCAGGAAGTTACATTTCCAGTACGTGTTATGAAATTTTTGGGAATATCTACCCTCATGGTTTCCAATGCCAGCGGTGGCGTTAATCCAGATTACGAAATTGGAGATATCATGATTATTCGCGACCACATTAATTTGTTGCCCAATCCATTAATCGGAAAAAATTATGACGAATTGGGAATTCGATTTCCCGATATGAGCGATGCGTATGATAAAAATCTTATTCAAAAAGCAGAATCCATTGCGCAAACGTTGCATATTAAAGTACAGAAAGGCGTTTACATTGGCGTTACCGGACCTACCCTTGAAACACCTTCAGAATATATACATTTTAGAACTATTGGGGGTGATGCTGTTGGCATGAGCACAGTTCCAGAAATTATTGTCGCCCGTCACATGAACATTCCTTGTTTTGCCATTTCTATTATTACCGATTTGGGTGTTCCAGGAAAAATAAAGATGGTTACTCATACCGATATTCAGAATATTGCTGCCAATTCCGAGCCCAATATGACACGCATTATTAAAGAATTGGTTCGTAAAATTTAATTACCCGTAGTTCTCGCAAGTGTTAATCCACTCTATCTGTGTCATCCGTGTGCTATCCTTTTAATATTATATCTGCTATTTGTCTCGTCAGCAATGACGAGATGAATTAGCCTTATTATCCCATTTCGCTGATACGTTCGAGTTTTGACAGATTTAAAATTTTTATTCTTCTACCGTCTGTTTTAATTACGCCTTCTTGTTCAAACTGACGCAAGGTACGTATGGCATTGGAATTTGTCATATTGCTTAAACTGGAAAGGTCTTCACGGGAAAGATAAGCACTAATAGTAACGCCATCTTCTTCATAACCATACGTATCGAGCAAAACCAGAAGCGATTCGGCAAGTCTGCCACGCACATGTTTTTGGGTTAAGGTTACACAACGGCTATTAGAAAACCCCAACTCGGAGGCTAATGAATGAATAATTTGAAGGGACAGTTTTGGATTTTTGGATAGCACCTTAAAAAAAGCATCTTTTTCTATTACACAGATTATTGAATTTTCCAAAGCCATAGCCGATGCCATATAATTTTCTTCAGCAAACAGGGCACGATATCCAATAAAACCTACCGGTTTTGCTAAACGAACAATCTGTTCGCGTCCACCAAATCCTTCCTTATACACTTTTACTTTCCCTTCCGACAGACAAATTAAACCTGTGGGGCGTTCTCCTTCCTTATAAATCACTTCATTTTTTTTGATGTACACACCTGTTTGATGTTGGCTTAAGAAATCGGCATCGTCATCTGTTAATACCGAAAATAGGATTCGAACTTTTTCGAAACTACTACTTACACGGGTTAAATAATCTTTCATCATAAATATATGTTATAAAACATTGCTTTACAGCACAAAATTATACATTATTTTTATAAGTGATTTAATTTTTTTTTAAAAAATGCAACTTTTTGCTCATTTTTTTCGTCATAAATTTGTTTGATAAAAAAAATAGATGTATTTTTGTTGCATTATTGTTTAACTAAATTTTTTTACTATGAAAAAAGTATTACTTGTTATTTCGTCTGTAGGCATTGTTTTGAGTGGTATTGCTCAAAATAAGTATGCAGTAACCAATATGCATGCGTTACCTGCTAAAAAAATTACTTCTCTTATGGATGCTGGACAAACAGTTCCAATGTTACCGTTAAAAAAGCCGTCCATGGCTCATAACAAATCGGTAAATAATATTCTTATAGGTACAAGTGCCAATGCTTATACTTATATCTCCGAAGATTGCCAATGGATGGATGCTTCACAGGATATTCATGCCATTATGAAAACACACCGTGGCGGTGGTGCATGGGGTGGCAATAGTTCCGATATTCGTTGCAAGATAAGTTATGATTTTGGTGCTACATGGACAGATTCCGTTGTATTTCCATACAGTACAAATGCTCGCCGTTATCCGAGTGGTGTTATGTATAATCCTGCTGGAAATACAGACCATGCTAATGCTTTCGCATTGATTTGTGGACCTATTACCGCTGGTACGGGATGGACCAGTAATTATTTTGAATCACAACAATTAAATGGTACCAATTATATTCCCAATATTATTCCCATTGTAAATACAGAATTGGAACGTATCAACTTGTGCGGCGGCAATGGCAAATATCATGTACTAACTCTGGCAGATGATGGAACGTGGTACACCAATGGGTGGGTAAGAAACATGACCTTTAATCCAACAACTAATGGTTTTGATGTGGATGCCAACCGCTCCATATTAAATCGCCCCTGGAAATTGCGTACATTTTCTAATGCTACCATTCCTTGGAATGCACAATGGAATATCACCTTTGATGGAAACGGTACACATGGATATGCTTACTGCATGGGTGCCGATTCTATTTTTGACCCTTATATTGAAACAAGTACACCATTGGTTTGGGAAACATGGGATGCAGGTGCTACATGGGTTACACGTCGTGCAAGCGGTTGCTGGCATACATTTGGGAATTTGACAGACCAAATTTGGCCTACATTAGCTTCGTTAACCGGTGGTGGCGACTTAGTTTTTCGTCCCTTCTTTGATGGTGGAGCACAAGGTGATGAGGGAATAAATCCCGGCGTTATTGATTATCAGGGCAACCTTCATATTTTTTGTGTAGTACAGGGTATGTATTCAACCCATCCCGATTCGTTAGGCTATACTTTTGCCAATCATCCAAAATTAATGTTTGATGTCTATACTACAGGCGATGCCGCTGACGGGTCAAAAACATGGGATGTACAGTTTATTGATACCATACGTACACTTCCTATTATTGGTGTAGCAGACAGTACTCCGTTTACTAATGGCAGTGATACATATATTGGTTGGGAACACATGATGCGTATCAGCACCAGCCCGGACCGTAAGGTAATATTTTTCGTATGGACCGATACAGACCCTTCTATGAGCATTCATAATGACCTTCCAGAACTTAAAGCCCGTGCGTGGAATCTTGAAACCAATATGGCAACACCGGTTATTAATTTTACTCCCGGTGAAGGTGGCGTGTATTACTTTTTAGGCGTGCCGAAACAACTTTTAATAGATGGCAATAACGATTATGTAATACCCATTTCGTATGAAGATATTTTTGAAACATCCAACCCGGATGTTGCACAAAACCATTTTTTTGCTGAAGGAATACGTATTTCACCAAATCAATTTACAGAAACCTTTTCTCCATCTACAATAACAGGAGAATGCATTGGGAGTGGGATTGAAAATAATAGAACGAACAACATTTTTGCCGTATCACAAAATAATCCCAATCCGGCAAAATCAACAACAGAAATTGCTGTTACCTTAAAAGAAAATGCCAATGTAAACGTAGTTGTTACTAACCTTATGGGTCAACGCGTAATGGAAATCAATCAGAACGGTTTAACCATAGGTAAAAATGTTATTACGCTTAACATCAGCAATCTTTCGAGCGGTGTTTATTTCTATACCGTTACAGCCAACAATCATGCTGTAACCAAGAAAATGATGATTGAATAATCATCAAAAAAATAACATGAAAGGCTACTCAAAAAATGGGTAGCCTTTTTTGTTTTGGTTGTAAAAGTAAAAATAGATGTTGTATTTTTGTGAAAAAATTGAATGAATAATAATGATGAAATTCGTGTAAGATTTGCTCCAAGCCCCACAGGTCCGCTTCATATAGGTGGTGTAAGAACAGCATTGTACAATTACCTTTTTGCCAAAAAACATCATGGAACATGTATCTTGCGTATAGAAGATACCGACCAGCAGCGTTTTGTAAAGGGAGCAGAAGAATATATTATTGAATCGCTAACATGGTGTGGCATTCAGTTTGACGAAGGTGTACATATTGGTGGACCCTTTGGACCTTATAAACAATCGGAGCGAAAAGATATTTACCGACAATTTGCAGACCTGTTGATTGAAAAGGGCGCAGCCTATTACGCCTTTGATGCACCCGAAGAACTCGAAAATAAAAGAAAGGAATACGAAGCCCAAAAATCAGTTTTTTGTTATAATGCTGACGTTAGAAATAACTTAAAAAACAGTGTATCGTTATCCAAAGAGGAAGTAGCAAAATTACTCAACGAGGGTATGCCTTATGTAATTCGTTTTAAAATGCCAGAAAACAGGGAACTTATAGTGCATGACCTTATTCGTGGGGAAGTACATTTCAACACAACCATGTTGGACGATAAGGTACTTTTCAAATCGGATGGGATGCCTACCTATCATCTGGCAAACGTTGTAGATGACCATTTGATGAAAATAACCCACGTTATACGCGGCGAAGAATGGTTGCCCTCGCTACCGTTACATGTTTTGTTGTATGAAGCATTCGATTGGACAGATACCATGCCGGCGTTTGCACATTTACCTTTATTGCTTAGACCCGATGGCAAAGGAAAATTAAGTAAACGCGATGGCGATAAACTTGGATTTCCGGTATTTCCGTGCAACTGGCTCAATCCCGACGGTGAACTCTTCTTGGGATATCGCGAATGGGGTTATTTCCCAGAGGCAGTAATAAATATGCTCGCCTTGCTTGGCTGGAATGCGGGCACTGAACAGGAAATATTTTCCATGGAACAATTGAAAACACAATTTTCACTTGAAAAAGTAAATAAAGCCGGTGCACGCTTTGACCCGGAAAAAGCAAAATGGTTCAATCAGCAGTATTTGCGAATGAAATCGAACGAAGAATTATATTTACTGATACAACCATATCTCATACAGGAAAATATTTGTATAGACAAGGAAAAAATGCTCCAGATTATTGCCTTGATGAAAGAACGTGTTACCTTTGTTAAAGATATCATTTCCGAAGGAAAATTCTTTTTCGAAAAACCACTTGCGTATGACGAAACCATTATTAAAAAGAAATTAAAGTCATCGGCAATTGCCATGCTCGGAACACTTAATCAGGAATTGTTGTCTTTGGATGATTATACCAAAGTAACATTGGAATCTTTTCTACATCGGTTTTGTGAACAATATCAAATAAGTCTTGGTGATATTATGATGCCATTAAGAGTAGCACTGGTAGGCACTACCAAAGGACCTCATATGGACGAAATTATGGAATTGCTCGGTAAAAAAGAAGTTTATGAACGAGTAATGCAGTTTATTTCATTTATGAAAACATTTCCGATAGAGCATTAATAACAATGGCAGGGATTTATATTCACATTCCCTTTTGCAAAACACGATGTATTTATTGCGATTTTTTCAGTATTACAGAGAAGGCTTTTATAGATTCACTGGTAGATGCGGAATGTAAAGAAGTGGAATTACGTTCCCACGAAACCAATGAACCTATAGAAACCATTTATTTTGGCGGCGGTACTCCTTCGTTTATACATCCACAATATATTGAAAAACTTTTAACGGTCATTTTTGCTCATTTTAACGTTGTTTCAAACCCAGAAATCACTATTGAAGTTAATCCCGATGATATATCCAAAGAAAAAGTGAAACAGTATGTATTACTTGGAATCAACAGAATAAGCGTGGGTATTCAGTCGCTGAACGAATCATTATTGAAATTTCTTTCACGTCGTCATAACGTACCGCAAGCCATAAGGGCAGTAGAAAAAATTTATGAGGCAGGCATAAATAATATCAGCATAGATGTAATGTATGGCATACCGGGTTTATCGGAAGGGGTATGGGCTCAAACGTTAAAAACAGTTGTTCATTTGCCTGTACAGCATATTTCAGCCTATCATTTAAGTATAGAAAAAAATACACCTATTAATATATTGGTAAAAAATCATCAAATTAAACTCGTTTCCGAACAACAAAGCATCAAACAATATGAAATACTTTGTAAATTATTAAACGATTCTGGATTTCAGCATTACGAAATATCCAATTTTGCAAAATCAGGTTATACCTCAAAACATAATGCTTCGTATTGGAATGGTACGGAATATACAGGCATTGGACCATCGGCACACTCCTATAATAAAAGCATACGCAGATGGAATGTTTCTTCCGTAGAAAAATATATCTACCAAATACACTCCAATCATCAATATTTTGAGCAGGAAAGGCTTGGAATTACAGAACTATTTAACGAATATTTATTAACGCGATTAAGAACTTCTGCTGGTGGCAATCTGGAAGATTTGCGATTGATAAGTCAGGAAAAATTTACTATGTGGCAATCAAAATTTATGAAGGAAGTTTCGGCAGGCAATGTAATTAACGATGACAACCATTTTTACATACCCGAAGAAAAATGGTTGATAACGGATTATATATTGAAGAATTTATTTGTTTGATAGGGCGTATAATTATACGCCCTATCACGTAACCCCAGCATGTTGTTAATCCAAATGAGGAATTTTATGTAGATTTGTAACGAAAAAAAAGAATATGGCTTTAAATTGTGGAATAATAGGAATACAGGGATGCGGCAAAACAACGCTATTTAACAGTTTGTCGGGTACAAAAGCAGAAACCGTACAATTTTCAGATAAAGCAAATTTGGGTGTTATTCAAGTGCCCGATAACCGGTTGTATGAATTGGAAAAATATCAGACAACCGAAAAAATTGTACATGCTACGGTTAATTTAATTGATATTCCAGGGTTAACGCGAAATGCAACATCCACCGAAAGTACACGAAAATTTTTGAACGAAATTCGCAACAGCGATGCGTTTATTCATGTAGTTCGCTGTTTTGATAATCCTCATGTACCTCATCCAGACGGGTCGTTAAATCCTATTCGGGATATAGAAAACATGGAAATAGAACTTCAAACCAGAGATGTTGAATCGGTGGACAAAAAAATTCAGCGTTTGGAAAAAGTTGTTAAAACGGGAAGCAAGGAAGCAAAACAGCAAATAGAAGCATTGCTTGAAATCAAAGCATTACTTGAAAACTTTACTCCCGTTCGAAAAATGAATCTCTCCGAATCTTCTATCGAAGCCATTGCCGACCTCTTCCTATTATCTGCCAAACCTGTTTTATATGTATCTAACGTGGACAGTGCTCATGTTGCAACTGGAAATGAATACTCATCGACTATGGAAAAATATTTGCACGAAAAAGGTGAAAATTTTCTTTTAATAGGTGCTTTGCTCGAATCTGAAATTGCCGAACTTGAAAGCCCCGAAGACAGACAACTTTTTTTAACCGATGCCGGATTAACAGAGCCGGGAGTTAACAGACTGGTTCAATATGCATATAACATGCTTCACCTTCGAACATTTTTTACCGTTGGACCTAAAGAAATAAAAGCATGGACCATTACAGCAGGCATGACGGCTCCACAAGCAGCAGGTGTTATTCACAGTGATTTGGAAAGAGGCTTTATTCGTGCCGAAGTTATGAAATACAACGATTTTATTTCATTGGGAAGCGAAAATGCTTGCAAGGAAAAAGGAAAGTTTTTTATTGAAGGGAAAAACTATATAGTAGAAGATGGAGATATTTTACATATTCGGTTCAATGTATAAAAAAAAGGAATTACTTATTATGTAATTCCTTTTAGAATCTTTGTAGCATTTAATTGTCTATGTCTGTTAAATGCACACGTAAACATTATGCCGGATGAATAGCCTCTGTGGGGCAAACATCAGCACATGCACCACAATCTGTACAGGTTTCGGGGTCAATTTTATAAATATCGCCTTCGGAAATAGCACCTACAGGACATTCATCAATGCAAGTGCCACATGCGGTACAGTCTGTTGAAATTGTATAAGCCATGATATAAATTTTTAATTGGTTATTCGCGGCAAATATATACATGTATTTTTAAATGACAAATGATTTTTATTATATCCTATTTGCAAAATAAATATAGAATGATTAATTTTGTAATCATGAAAAATCTATTTTTAGTTTTAATACTTTTAATACTAACCATAACAGGCATGTCTCAACCTATTCCTACCACTGAGGAAAACATTCCCTTTTTGGTTACTTTCGGTGGCAACAGTGATATTAAATGGGGTGACGATGATTTTTGCGAAATCTTTTTTATTCTTGTACCTGCCAATTATATTCAACCTTTTTATATACGCGTATTTGACCCTAACTGTGGTGGTCAGTACGATGAAGCCAAAGGTCCTTTTAATACTAAAACATCCTTTTCTATATATGGAGGGAAGGGTTGCTATACCGACCCTGACTCTAAAAATATAGACCCCAAAGGAAATTATAAGGCTGGAAATTTGCTTGCTTCCAAAATCTTTGCTGACGATGCCAAATATGATAATAATTGGTACTCCTTTGGACCGTTTAATCCTTCCGAAGGCGAAATGGTTACCGATTTTGGGGGACACATTTTTAAACTTATTGTACAGGGTATTAGTGGTGATGATGGAAATTTGTACCGATTATTTGTCAGTACTTCTTCTACAGAAAATAAACCCATCGAAGGTGGAAATGCCTTTACATTTGAATATACGTTCCGCATGCACGATAATCCCAACAATATTTCCCATATTTATCCTTATATTGATAATAAGGTTATTTCAGTAAAAATTACCAATTTTGATTGGGACAACGATGGCATTATACGTGTCATTTCTATAGCCAAAAATGGTATCCCGGTGGATATTTCCAGTGAAGGAGATTGGAAAAGTACCGTATTGCCCATTGTACAGCAAGAAAAAAACACTTCTTTCGACATTCAATTTATCAAAGAAAAAAAGAAACCGATAAGAAATAATAATGTAGTAGTATATGTTACCAACCAATATGGCGAAATGTTGCCTTTTTATGTTAGCCCTATTGGTGGAATTCCAAAATACGAAGGAAAAGTAAAAGCAATACAGAATAAAAAGAAATAACGTACAGGGCATGCTAAGCAAAGACCTAAAATAACTTGGTTCAGAATGAATAAAACACAAATTAAAAAGATAGTTATTGCATGGTGGGTTATTTTTACTTTTTCATCTACCCTTTATGCACAAACATATCAATTCAAGGTTTTATCGTCTGAGAATACCAATATTTATCCATATATTTATTCTATACATCAGGATAGTTTGGGGTATTTATGGATAGGTACGGGTGATGGATTGTTTTTGTATGATGGGAATACACTCAATTCTTTTCCACTTACACTTATTGCCGGCGACAATTTTGTCGCTGCCAGTGCAGTTGACCAAAAAGGAAATTCCTATCTTGGACTTAACAATGGAACGATTGTTTACAAAAATGGACAAAAATTTTCCTTAATAAAGGAAACGATCATTTTTAAAAGTACTATCAATCAATTGCAATTTTATGGCGATGAACTGTGGGTAGCCGTTCAAAACAAAGGACTTTATTGTATCAAAAATTTACAATTGCAGTCAAAACCCATACTTACAACTAATATGCAGACTTATTGCTTTTATAAGCAGAAAGATGATTTTCTTATCGGTACGTCTGATGGATTATATGAATATCATCATAACCAGTTAAAGATATTAACTTGTGTTCCTCAAACTAAAATTAACTGCATTCATTACAATTCTTTATCACAATCTTTTTTTATAGGAACCGAAGACGAAGGAATGATTGAAATAATAAACAAAAATAACGAATGGAATGTTTTGCATTCCTATTCCTTTATAAACAACATAAAAGACATTGTCCACGATACAGAAGGTAATATTTGGCTGGGCACTATGGGCGAAGGTATTTATTTTTTCAGATTTAATCAGACTCATAATACTTTTTCACAAGAAAAACAATTCACTACTAATAACGGATTACCCAATATGCAAATACGCAAACTTTTTTTTGATAGAGAAAAAAATTTGTGGATAGGTAGTTATGGAAATGGCTTGTTTCAATATTTTGAAAGTGCCTTTACTCAACTATTACAGAAAGACAACGAAAAGGAACAATCGTTCACCGCTTGCTATACATATACCGAATATCTTTATGGTGGAACAGCCAATGGAAAACTATATAAATTGAATATTAATAATTTTCAATCGTCAAAATTACTTGATATTCCCACCATAGTAGGAAATAAAATAACGGCTTTGTTTGTGGACAATCGTTTTATTTTATGGATAGGTACCGAAAAAAGCGGATTGTATTTGCTCGATTTGGTCAACAATAAACTTATTAAACAAATTCGGTTTGACGATGATTTATTAAACAGCATAAGTTCTATAGACGGATTTGGATATTATAAATGTGTGGGTACAAGAAATGGACTCATCGTAATCAATACTGAACATCAGCCGTATGCTCAAAAAATTATAACCACTGCACAAGGCTTACCACATAACTATATAAATCAGGTATTATGCGATATCCAAGAAAATGTTCTCATTGTTACTCCTACTAACATTCTTGCCAAATATAATTTTGCTACTCATAAAATTTCGGTGGATAAAATCAATGCAGGCGATGATATTCTTAAGATAAATGCCTTATGTTTTGATATAAATAATAATATGTGGCTGGCTACGTATGGCAGTGGTGTTTTATTGGTCGATTCAACAGTTTCAAATTATACTTCTGCCAATGGACTTTTTTCCGATTATACATACAGTATTATTGCCGACGAATCGGGAACCGTGTGGGTGGGACATCGTCAAGGTATTTCCTCTATCAAGGAAAATATGATTAGAAGTTTTTCAAAAAATATTGGGTTGTTTTCCGATTGTAATCCCAATGCTGTAACGGTTGATAAAAATGGCACCGTTTGGTTTGGTACAACCAAAGGACTTTTGCGATACGATTTTAAGAAAAGCATGATTAATAAAATTCCACCCACGGTATTAGTTAGCAATATCAAAATTAATGATATTGAAAATGTAGTAAAACCTTATATGGAATTGGGTTCGGGTAGATACAAAATACAATTTTCGTTTACGGGTATTTCGTTGCGGGAATCGGAAGGCGTTACCTTTCAATACATGCTCGAAGGTTACGACGCTGGATGGTCAGAAAAAACCAGCAACCGAACAGTTCAATATCCACGTCTTGAAGAAGGTATCTATACGTTTAAAGTATTGGCATACAATTACGACAACGTCGTTTCAAAAAATCCATGCACCATTACCATAAAAATTCTTCCACCTTTTTATAAGCGGTGGTGGTTTATTTTACTGTCTGTTATAGTTATTGTTTATATTTTTTACCTGATTTTAAAAATAAGAGAACGAAACCACCTTAGAATGGAAAAAATATTGAAGGAAAGACTGGACCAGCGTACACGCGAAGTGGTGCTTCAAAAGGAACTGATAGAGCATAAAAATAAAGATATAACCGACAGCATCCAATATGCCAAACGTATTCAAGAATCCATTCTTCCATCGCAACGAATACTACACTCCAATTTCCCTAATTCATTTATTTTATACATGCCGCGTGATATTGTAAGTGGCGACTTTTACATGTTTAATGAACAGAACAAACAATTTATGTTTATCTGTGCCGATGCCACCGGACATGGTGTGCCAGGAGCATTTATGTCGCTTATCAGTAGCACTATTTTAAAAGATATCATGCAACTTAATCAAATTATTCTTCCCAGTCATTTGTTGCATCAATTGGACAGAGAAATCTCTACTATTTTCAATCAGGAAAATTCTGAAACGCAAGACGGACTTGACCTTGCTGTTTGTCTTTTTGACAAGAATACGTATAAATTAACATACGCTGCTGCTATGCGTCCCATCATCATTTTTCATAATAAAACCTGGACGTATTATAAGGGAAGCCGTTATTCTATAGGCTTTTCCAAGTATCGTGTAGAAAAAATTTTTACTGATATAGAGATTCCATTAGCACCCGGCGACCGCTTTTACCTTTTTACCGATGGATTGCCCGACCAGTTTGGCGTTGATGAACATAAACTTAAAGTAAGTGGCTTAATTCACTGGCTCACAGAAATGCAGGATTTGCCCATGCTTCAACAAAATATTGAATTACAAAAAAGATTTTTATCGTGGAAAGGAGATTCTGCTCAAATTGATGATATACTATTAATAGGTGTAGAAGTTTAATCCGTGGATTACAAGGAACAGAATAAGTTTGCTTAAATAAATTGTTTTTGCTTTAAAAAGTGTTAATTTTAACAAAAAGATTTTTTTTTAATAAAAACCTGCTTTACTTTTGGTAAAATTTTTGCAGTAATTCTATTCATTAAATTTAATTGTATATGAGAAAGATTAATTTTTTGTTGTTAATTGTTCTTTTGGGTATTACCAGTCTGTTTGGACAAACCCAGAATGCTAAAATAACATTTAGCGAAGAATCATTCGATTTTGGAACCGTTCCTGAAGAAAAAGGAACTGTTACTCATGAGTTTTCATTTACCAACACAGGCGCCCAACCACTTATTCTTCAAAATGTAAAAGCCTCCTGTGGCTGTACTACCCCCGAGTGGACCAAAGACCCCGTATTACCAGGGAAAAAAGGTACTATTAAAGTAACGTATAATCCATCGGGACGTCCTGGACCTTTTAATAAATCAGTTACTGTAACGTCCAATGCAGAAAATGCTTCTGCTGTTTTGATTATTAAAGGGACTGTTACTCCTAAACCAAGAACCATTGAAGACGACTACCCCATGCAAATTGGCGGTATTCGCTTAAAAACAAACCATCTTGCCTTTGTTACTGTTTATAACAACCAAATTAAAACCGATAGCGTTCAAATTATCAATACGTCTAAGGAAAATATAAAGATTTCATTCAACAGCATTCCTCCCCATATAACCATTAAAGCCATTCCCGATGAATTGAAGCCGAATCAAAAAGGAAATATTGTAGTTACTTATGATGGCAACAAGCAAAAAGAGTGGGGCTTTATTATGGATAGAGTGGATGTATTGCTTAATGGGAAATCAGACCCCAACAATCGTTTTTCTATCAGTGCTACCATAGAAGAAGATTTTTCTAAAATGACCCCCGAACAAAAAGCCAATGCTCCCAAGGCAAACTTCAAAACCAAAAATTATAATTTTGGTACTTGCAACGAAGGTGAAATAAAAAATTATGATTTTGAACTTTCCAACGATGGTAAAAGCGATTTGATTATTCGCAAAGTTAAAGCCTCATGCGGATGTACTGCCGTTTCACCAGACGAAAAAATTATAAAGCCGGGAAAATCTACCCTTATCAAAACATCATTTAACACATCGGGCAAAGTAGGCAAGCAAAACAAAACCATTAACGTTATTACCAACGACCCCAACAATGCAAATGTTACACTTCAGATTTCTGGTGAAGTAATCAAAAAAGATGAAACACCCAAACCACCAACTCAGCAACCTGTACCAAAAAATGGTCCTCAAAAGAAAGAGCAACCTTCCGATAATACGAAATAATAATTTCATCCATTAAAATAAGTATTCTTGAATAAAAAATAATTAACCAAAAGCGACCTTGTACAAGGTCGCTTTTTTGTTTAAAAGTTAACCCGTAACTTTGTTCCCGTATTTCTGAAAATCAATCTATGAATTTATCACAGAGTTGCATTAAACCGTTGATTCCATACAACCAGATATTGCAAAATAACGAATGGTCTGGTCAAAATTTTTTTGCAGCGAATATGTTGGAAAAACAAATTCATACTGCTTATACCGAGCAATACCAACATGTAAAAATATTAACACCTTTATATCAAAATGCAGATAAAAATAATTGCTTGCTTCATGTTGATGTATTATTTATTGCAGGATTGATATTATTTGGTTGGACTACTTACATCAAAATACAGTTTCCACATGCATTTAAACAACTTTTTAAATCATTGTTCAATTTTCAGCATGCACGTCAATTAATTAACGAGAAAAGTGGCATTGTACAAAAACTTTCAATAAACCTGATGATATTGTTTTCATTCAGTGCTTCCATGTTCTTGCTTTCCATAATATATAAATTTGTAAACCCACAAATTGTTATTTACAAAGCATTTTTAATGATTTTTATTTTTGTTCTGCTATTCTTGGGGATAAAATATGCCTTGTACTTTGGAGTTGGATATTTAACCGATACGCTTAAACAAACTATAATCGTGGTCAATCATTTTAATGTTTTTTACCGTATATTGGCTGTTGTTCTGTTACCGTTATCATTAATCCTTTTTTATATAGATTATCGCATCGTAAATTTATTTTTTATATTGAGTTTTTTGCTGTTCATAGGATTTTATTTAATGCGACTATATCGAGGATTTATTTTATGTAAACAAATGAAATTTTCGTATTTATTTTTTTTTATATATCTTTGCACCCTAGAAATTATTCCACTTATATATGCCGTAAAGACATTTATTATGTGGTCATAATGTGATTGTTAACTAAATATTAACGACCTTGAAAATACAGAAGATACTGATATCGCAACCAGCCCCGCCATGCGAAAAATCACCGTATTCTGACCTTATCAGCAAGTACAATGTAAAAATTGACTTTAACCCCTTTATTCGGGTTGAGCCCTTAACAGCCCGTGAGTACCGTCAGCAACATATCAACTTTCTTGACTTTTCGGCAGTCATTTTTACAAGCAAGTTGCACGTTGACCATTTTTTTAAGATGTGCGAAGAACTTCGTGTAACCATACCAGAAACGATGAAATATTTTTGTATGAACGAATCGATAGCATTCTATCTGCAAAAATATGTTGTATTTCGTAAACGCAAAATCTTTTTTGGCAACAATACCTTTGAAGACATGAAAGATGCCTTTAACAAAAGCAGAGATTGTACCTATCTTATTCCCATTACCGAACCCCATAAGGCATCTACATTGGAAGTGTTGAATAAATACAATTTAAAATTTACTGTTTCTACTCTTTCACGTACCGTTAGCAATGATATGAAGGGTATCCATCTTCACGATTATCATATTGTCGTATTTTTTACTCCTTCGGGCATTAAGTCACTGTTTGAAAATTTTCCCGACTTCCAACAGGAAAATCTTTATATTGGAACTTCTGGCATTTCTACTTTGCAAGCCGCTACCGATGTCGGACTGAATGTACAAATAGTATCCCCTACTAAGGAATTTCCTTCTATTACGGCTGCATTGGATGCATTTATAAAAAAATGCCTGAAGGAAAAATAACGCACGAACTCTCTTCGCATGGATATATCTTTTCCTAAGAGCGAACGACTTTGTAAAGCAAAGGATTTTGAACACGTATTTTCTAACGGAAAAAGTTTATATGTATTCCCGTTAAAAGTACAGTTTTCTTTTATCCAAACCGACACACCCACCATTAAAGTTGCTTTTTTCATTTCAGCAAAAAAAATTAAAAAAGCCGTTCATAGAAATTACCTTAAACGTGTGCTTCGTGAAATATATCGTAAAAATAAATATATATTACATAACGAGATGGGTAACGAATCGTTATTCCTTGTTTTTGTTTATCTTTCGGATGAAAAATTATCCTATCATCAAATAGAACCTTCCGTATTAATATTATTAAAGCAACTGCATGAAGTTTATAAAAAACATAGTGGGTAAATTGATAATCGGGTTGGTTAAAATATACAAATACGCCATTTCGCCTATGTTGCCAAATTCTTGCCGATACACGCCTACATGCTCTACGTATGCCATAGAAGCAATACAAAAATATGGACCGTTGAAAGGCACATGGCTTGCCATTAAACGCATTGCACGCTGTCATCCTTGGGGCGGAAGCGGTTACGACCCTGTACCATAAGCATCGATTGAGTATATGCTTGTTTTAAATCTTTTTTTTACATCAATGATGGATAAATCAGTCGCTCCTTAAAAAATCAATTGTTTGTGTGAACACATAATACCAAACCGCTAACAAAAAAAATGAAAATGTGCATCCTCGTTGCAAACGAGGATGAGATAGAATAGGTACTTTTTAAGGGACGATTATTTAAATGAATTGAATTTACACAAAGGTCTTAAAAAAATAATAGCACCTCAAAATAATTTTTAACCAGAAAAAAAATAAATACATTTGTAAAAATTATTTAAGTGAAAACAATAGGACACCATACGGTTGAGAATAGAAACACATTCAATTATATCGAACAGAATGGACCTTTTCAAACTATGGATAGAAATCCATATTTAGGAAAGGGTTTTTATTTCTGGGACAATAATTATCATTTTGCAAAAGTTTGGGGTAATATTCATTATAATGGTAACTATGTAATTTGTCAAGCTACATTGCATTTGGATAATGAGATATTTCTTGATTTAGTAGGAAACAGAGAGAATATAATGTATTTTGAGAAATTAATAAAAAAACTTAATAGAGAAAATTGGCCAATTGGTAAATTCATTGAATTTTTAAAGAAAAAAGAGTTAGATGAAGATTTTAAAGGAATTTTCCCTTTTAAGGCTATTAGAGCATTAGATTACGATAAAGATAATTATAAAAAGTATAAATTTGCCGAAGGTAAAACTGGATATACAAGTTTACGTCCAATATTTATTATTTGTTTATTTGAGAAAACTGAATTACTTTTGTCGGACTTTAAAATCATCTATCCGATAATAAAGAAATGGAAATGAAAGCACATTTAAAAAAATCGTTAGAGCTACTTGATAAGTACTTAAATGAAACCCCAAAGCATATTATAAATGAAGAACTTTCATTCTTTGATAAATTGGATTATGAAGGAGTATCATTTAATAAGTATATCGAGTTGTTTAATATTGATACATTTAATCAATTCGGCATTGAATATGTAAAACCAGAATCATTAGATGATTTTGAGATTGATGTAGAGGGGGTAAGCGTTTTTAGTTCATATAAAAATGAAGTAATTTATTCGCATAAAGAATATATAGACATTAAACAGAAAAGTTCTATTCCTGTTCAGTATTTTACCAATCAATATGAATTAGATAATGCATCATAATGGAAAAACCATCTATTCAAATAGCTTTTAAATTAGTATCAACTCAAGTTGTTGACATTAATTATCACGTAATTGAAATACTTAATAGAGGAATTTCTGAAAAACTTGATTTAAGTATTGGGCATAATGTATTATTTTCACCTGAACAAGAGAATAATTTCATCGTTGAATTTTTTGCAAAATTGAAAAATAAAAAAAAGACAATAGAAATAAATGTAAAATATATTGCCTTTTTTCAAACAAGGGAAAAAATAACGGAAGATTTTAGAAATTCAAACTTTATTCACATAAATGCACCCGCAATTGCTTTTCCATACCTTAGAAGTTTTATTTCCACTCTAACAATAAATGCTGGAATTGACCCTATAATCCTTCCGACATTCAATTTTTCTAAGGCAAAACCCAAAGGGGAAAAAGAAAAATAACTTACTTTGCATAACAAGGTATATAAAAAATTGGGCGGATAGTGGTAAATTTTATTTAGCTTTGTGCAACTTATACCAAACCGCTAACAAAAGAATGAAATGAATTTTGTCCTGTCAAACTCTAATCTCGTCAATAATGACGAGACGGGATGCCGACAGACTAACAGTTTTAAAACAAAAGCGAAGCGAATTGTTTTAATGAACTTGTTAGCAAGTTGGTATAAAAAAAATATTGAACCCATTAAAAATGTCCATTACAAGACAAAGTCTCCTAAAAACCATTATTTTTGTCCATTACTCCCATATTAAAAAAATCAACCATGAGTTAAAAAATAGTTAAAATATAAAAAAGACCTGAGTTATGAACAATGAAAGGCGTTAAATGCTGTTATAAAACAACAATCTAAATAAAATAATTGTTGGTCAGAGAATTGAATGCCTTAAAATTGTTAATAAATATCTTTTATTTACCATTAAATAATACCTACCTTTGCAGCAGAATAAATTAATATTTTATTTTTATGAAGAAGAAAAATGTAATTATCATTGGAGCAGCGGGACGTGATTTTCATAACTTTAATATGTATTTTCGCGGTAATGCCAATTACAATGTTGTTGCTTTTACAGCAACCCAAATTCCCGACATTGATGGTCGTAAATATCCAAAAGAATTAGCAGGTGCAGACCTCTACCCTGATGGTATTCCCATCTATAACGAAATAGACTTGCCCAAATTAATCAAGGACTTAAAAGTTGATATCTGTGTGTTTGCATACAGTGATGTATCACACCAACAAGTCATGAGCATTGGTTCCATTGTTATGGCAGCAGGTGCAAGTTATATGATTCTTGGACCAAACGACACCATGGTAAAATCTACCAAACCAGTGATTGCCGTTGGTGCAACACGTACAGGTAGTGGGAAAAGCCAAACATCCCGCCGTATTATTGAAATACTCATGAAACATGGCTTAAAAGTAGTGGCTGTTCGTCATCCCATGCCTTATGGTGATTTGGTAAAACAAAAAGTTCAACGCTTTGCTACTATTGAAGATTTAAAACTTAATAAATGTACCATTGAAGAAATGGAAGAATATGAACCCCATGTTGTTCGTGGTAATGTTATTTATGCAGGCGTAGATTATGAAGCAATTCTTCGTGCTGCCGAAGACGACCCTAATGGTTGCGATATTGTTTTATGGGATGGCGGAAACAATGATTTCCCCTTCTATAAGCCCGATTTAATGGTAGGCGTTGCCGACCCTTTACGCCCCGGTGCAGAAGTAAGTTTTCACCCCGGCGAAACAGTTGCCCGCATGTCCGACGTTATTGTTATCAATAAAATAGATAGCGCTTCTTTAGAAAATATTACACAGGTACGCGATAACCTGCGCCGTATTAATCCCAATGCGGTGATTGTAGATGCCGCTTCGCCACTTACTGTTAATAAACCTGAACTGATTAAAGGAAAACGCGTATTGGTAATCGAAGATGGACCAACCTTGACACATGGACACATGCGTATTGGTGCTGGTACCGTTGCTGCACAAAAATACGGTGCTGCCGAATTGGTTGACCCACGTCAATATGCTGTTGGTAAAATAGCCGAAACATTTGTTAAATATCCTAATATTGGGACATTGCTTCCAGCCATGGGTTATGGCGACGAACAGGTTCATGATTTGGAACGTACCATTAACAATACACCTTTTGATGTTTTGGTAGTGGCTACTCCTATAGACTTGAGCCGTGTTATTCATATCAGCAAACCTTATGTAACCGTTGGATATGAACTTCAGGAAATTGGAACTCCCAATCTGGAACAGGTGTTAACCGAATTTTTAAAAAAAAAGAACTTAGCAAAGTCTAAATCTTGTTGCTAAATCTTTATCACTATTCTTTAAACTGCCATTACTAAAAGCAATGGCAGTTTTTTTATTTTTTCTGCTTGAATTAATCAAAATGTATTATTTTTGCAAAAAAAATTATAGCAGAAAAAAAACGAATGAATGCATGTTAATAATCTTTTAAATATAAATCTATGAGAAAAAAACTTTCAATGTTGTTAATCGTAATGATGGGTTTGCCTTTTATGATGATGGCAAGCGAAGCCGATTTAAAAATTCCTGAACTGAACACAAGTCAAAATCATCTTTTGTTGTGGGGAATAATTGTTATTGTTTTAGGCTTGCTGTTTGGGCTTTATCAATTCACCAAAGTTAGAAAAATAAAAGCCCATAAATCCATGCTCGATGTTGCCAATATCATTTTTCAAACGTGTCGTACTTATTTGGTACAGCAAGGACGTTTTTTATTAATCTTGTTTTTAATTGTAGGATTAATCATTACGTTTTATTTTGGATACTTGCAACACAGTTCGTTTGGCGGTGTACTTCTGATTTTATTCTGGACGGTGATAGGGATTTTAGGTTCTTATAGTGTTGCATGGTTTGGTATTCGTATGAATACACTTGCCAATAGTCGTATGGCTTTTGCATCACTAGAACGCAAACCGTTAAAACTTTTAAATATTCCGTTAGATGCAGGAATGAGTATTGGTGTGATGCTTGTATCGGTAGAATTATTGATGATGTTGATAATTTTACTTTTTGTACCGCGTGCGTATGCCGGTGCCAGTTTTGTGGGCTTTGCCATTGGCGAATCACTGGGAGCGAGTGCACTTCGTATAGCCGGAGGTATTTTTACCAAGATTGCCGATATAGGTAGTGATTTGATGAAAATAGTTTTCAACATTAAGGAAGATGACCCAAGAAATCCTGGCGTTATTGCCGATTGTACTGGTGATAATGCAGGCGACAGCGTAGGTCCTACTGCCGATGGTTTTGAAACGTATGGTGTTACCGGTGTTGCATTGATTTCATTTATTGTATTGGCCATTCCCAACATAGAATATCAAATGGTATTGCTAACGTGGATATTTGTCATGCGTATTTTAATGATTATTACATCTGTTTTTTCTTTCTGGATTAATCGTTCTTTTGCAAAAATAAGATACAGTAACAGAGATGACCTTGATTTTGAAGTTCCCTTATCCAACTTGGTATGGATAACTTCTATCTTGTCTATTATAGTAACGTTTGTTGCCAGTTATTTCATGTTGGGACCAGGTACATTGCTTGGTGCCGTCTCAGATAATTTATGGATTATTCTTTCCATTATTATCAGTGCTGGAACACTTGGTGCTGCCTTGATTCCTGAAATCACAAAAATATTTACAAGCCCTAAATCTAAACATGTAAAGGAAGTAGTACGTGCATCTAAGGAAGGTGGTCCTTCCCTCAATATTCTTTCAGGCTTTGTGGCTGGCAATTTTAGTGCTTTCTGGCAGGGAATGATTTTTATAGTGTTGATGTTCATTGCCTATTATGCCAGCAATTTCGGATTAGAACAGGTTATTCCTGCATATCGTGCTGTATTTGCCTTTGGCTTGGTAGCCTTTGGTTTTTTAGGAATGGGACCTGTTACCATTGCCGTGGATAGTTATGGACCTGTTACCGATAATGCACAGTCCATTTATGAATTATCATTAATTGAAACTAAAGAAGGCATCCATGAAGAAATAGAAAAAGATTTTGGCTTCAAACCTGATTTTGAAAAAGCAAAATATTATTTGGAAGCCAATGATGGTGCTGGAAATACATTTAAAGCAACTGCCAAACCCGTCTTAATAGGTACTGCAGTTGTGGGTGCTACTACCATGATATTTTCACTTATTCTGGTTATTAAAAATGTATTGCATATTGAACCGGAACAAATATTAAACATTCTAAACCCATGGTCAATTCTTGGTTATATTGCTGGTGGTGCAGTGGTTTATTGGTTTACGGGTGCTTCTACGCAAGCCGTAACTACGGGAGCATATCGTGCTGTAGAATACATAAAAAAACATATCAACCTTGACCCCAATTCAAGTCTGAGTGCTTCTACAGAAAATTCAAAGGAAGTAGTAAAAATCTGTACACAGTATGCTCAAAAAGGAATGATAAATATTTTTATTGCCATATTTTCGTTTGCATTGGCATTTGCTTTTATTTCTGCACCCGCAGGAATTGGAACAGCAGCAGCCACCGCATCGGCATCGTTTTTTGTTAGTTATCTGATTGCCATAGCCATTTTTGGTTTATTTCAGGCAATATTTATGGCTAATGCCGGTGGTGCATGGGATAATGCTAAAAAAATTGTGGAAGTAGATTTGAAAGAAAAAGGTACCGAACTGCATGCCGCTACTGTTGTTGGCGATACCGTTGGAGACCCTTTTAAGGATACTTCTTCGGTTTCACTTAATCCTATTATCAAGTTTACTACTCTTTTTGGACTATTGGCTATGGAAATTGCCATATCACCCGATTTTAGAACCATTGCACCGTATATTGGTATCGTATTTCTTGCCGTTGCCTTGATATTTGTTTGGCGTTCGTTTTACAAAATGCGCATTCCAAATAAGTAACATCATACATTTTCTTTTGACACCTTTTTTATTCGGATTTCATAGATTATTTTTTGCAGGAATTGAATTATGGAGGAGAAAAAAACATGGAGTGTAATACTTGTTATTACTATGTTAGCCTCTTTCCTGACACCTTTTATGGGTTCATCCATTAATATTGCCTTACCTTCCATAGGCAAGATATTTAATGCCAATGTCATTCTTTTAAACTGGGTTGCTACCGGCTTTTTACTTTCTTCGGCTACGTTTTTACTGCCCTTTGGAAAAATAGCAGACATGACCAGCAGAAAAAAAATATTTTTGTCGGGTATTATTCTTTTTACAGTGAGTAGCGTGCTTTGTGCTCTTTCATGGAATATTCATGTTCTTATTTTGTTTCGTATTATTCAGGGCATAGGCGCATCCATGATTTTCAGTACTTCTACAGCAATACTTACTTCAACGTATCCTGTCAGCAAAAGAGGAAAAGTTTTGGGAATGAATGTCGCTGTATCATACATTGGCTTATCGTTAGGACCAACCGTGGGCGGAGTTCTGGTAAAATTTTTAGGATGGCAAAGTATTTTCTGGTGTGTAGTGCCCGTTGGGGTGATTACAACACTGCTTACAATTTGGTTTATAAAAGATGAAAAACCTGTTTCAGAATCTCATCCTTTTGATAAAAAGGGTACATTCATTTATGCTGTGTTTTTATCATCATTAATTTATGGATTTTCGGAATTACCTCAATTAAAAGGATTTTTATGTATAATCTTTTCCTTCATATTAGGGTTTTGGTTTGTAAAATACGAACAAAAAAATGAATTTCCCCTGTTAAATATAAATCTGTTAAAAAAAAATAAAGTATTTCGCTTTTCAAATATGGCTGCTTTTATTAACTATGCTGCTACGTTTGCAGTAACTTTGTTGTTGAGTTTCTATTTGCAATACATAAAGCAGTTAAATACGGCACAAGCAGGTTTGATTTTACTTTTTCAACCAGTATTAATGGCATTGCTTTCGCCATTGACAGGAAATTTATCGGATAAGGTTGAACCTCGTATTGTGGCTACTTGTGGCATGTCGTTGTCAACACTGGGTTTATCGATGATGGCTTTTTTGAGTTACCATACACCCATTGCTTATGTTATAGTCTGTTTAATTATATTGGGAACAGGGTTTGCCTTGTTCTCATCACCCAATACCAATGCTGTGATGAGTTCCGTTGACAAACCACAATTGGGTATTGCGTCGGCTACTATAGCGACAATGCGTCTTACGGGGCAAATGTTCAGCATGGGAATGGCAATGCTTATTTTTTCTATTTTTATTGGGAAAAATGTTATTGATTCTACCCATCTTTCCGATTTAATTCTTAGTTTACATATTGCCTTCGGAATTTTTTCTCTTTTTTGTTTCGGTGGAATTTTTGCCTCGTATGTACGCGGCAACGTTAGAAAATAAAAGCATTACCTGAATATATTTTCAAAAATATTTTCACGAAAACTATTTCGTCAGACAACCAATAATGCCCTTTTTTTGTCTAACTATAAAATTTTAAATTGCAACTGTTATGAAAAAGTTTATTGTTTTATTAGCAATCATTAGCAATGTGCAACTTTTTGCTGAATCGCAATATGTATGCGGAGTTATAACCGAATTGTCGGCAGATACTATTGGAACCAATGCCGTTTCAGGAAACTGGACATCGTCTATTCCAGAAATAAGTATAACCAGTATAGACAGTACGGCATTACATTATCACGTTCAGGTTTTTGCAGGTAATGTTCCCAATTTCTTTATCAATGGACAACGCAGTGTTTGGTTTTATTGGAACTACATTACAGCCGGCAGCATAAATCATACCGACAGCATGGAAATTACTTTCTTTCAATTGCCACATGCCGATGGCGGTATTATAGAATCTGTATGTGGCTATACAACGCAACTTCATGCAGACACTATCGGGAGTGGTATCATTTCTGCCTATTGGACATGTAATTTACCAGGAATTATAATCAATCAGTCAGGGAATGTTCCCGCTGATGTTTTTGTAGATGCCTCACAGGTTTCCGATTTTTTTATTAACGGCAAACGTTCCGTTTATTTTTACTGGCATGTGACCAATGGAGTAGGATGTGCATCGGAAGATAGTGCGCTGGTTAATTTTTATGAAGTGCCTCAGGCAAATGCAGGTCCCGATACTTCCGTATGCGGGATGAATTATGAAAGTGTTGCTACATGGAGTATACCCTATTCAACAGGTATATGGAGCAGTGTTGCTGGTAATCCTGGCTTGGTCTATTTTACACCCAATAATGCTCCCGATGCATCCATCACAGTAACACAATATGGTAGTTACCATGTTGTATGGCGCGAAATGAATGCCGAAAACAGTTCATGTTTTACTGCAGATACGGTTACTATCAACTTTATACAAGTGCCAATGCCCGATGCAGGTGTTGATTTTGAAATTTGTGGAGTATTTGCATATATTTGTGCAACACCCTCAATTTTGGGCGGGTATTGGAGTGGTCCTTCTGGCATTCCTTTTTTCGACACCAATATTGACAGCATCATCTATTATAATTTAAATGGCAGATATAATCCCTGTACATGGATACGATATACAACCGAAAATGATACCATTACCATGTATTGGACTGAAAATAACGGAGCATGTTATGGGTATGATTCTGTAAATATATATTTTGGGAGTATTCAAAATGCAATTATTTTAACGAATCCTTCAGATTCATTGGTTTGTGGAGCAAGTTATTCGTTATTATCGGCTTCTGAACCAAATTATGGATATGGTTACTGGGCAGATTCCATTCCTAATACACAATTTACACCTTCTGCATTCTCTAACGATAGTTTAGCGGCTACAACAGCATATTATGGCGCTCATTATTTTCATTGGATTACTGTTAACGGACCTTGCAGAGATACCAGTAACGCGTTATATGTCCGTTTTATTAATTCTGGAACAGTAAAAGGAAACATAAACGGGCTTGATAACAGCGTAAATTATTCAACGAATCTTTTCAAATCGAATTTATTTAATTCTTCTACAACATCCCTGATAAATACCGATGGAAGTTATGTACTAAATGCAAATCCCGGAACGTATTATTTAAAAGTCGAAAATTTGAATCCGGAAAATTCAACGGGAATTGCTTCCACTTATTATGGAGACACGTGGCTATGGCAGGATGCGCAAACTATTACTTTACAAACGTGTGATACACTTTCAGCAAATATAAATATGTACAATTATACCTATGCTTCTGGTGGAAATTGCCTCGTATGCGGTACCATTTCTTATGATAATGGTGGTCCTGTAAAAGATGCAGACGTTTACTTATTATACAAGCCTGCAAATCTTCCCGCTATACATGAAAAAACAGACGAAAACGGCTATTATTCACTTAATCATATTCCTCAGGGAAATTATAAAATTCAAGTTGATATTTCAGGTTTACCTCAGGTAACCACTCATTATATCACTGTAAATCCTTTTGATACACTTTTTGCCAATGTGAATTTTATTGTTGATACCACTCAAATAACCAAAGATTACGGTTTTGGAATCTATGCCGATACAACTTTATACATACCCAGTGAAACAATTTTTTCCATAAATTCTATTCATGTTTTTCCTAATCCATGTAGTGATAATGTTTATATTTCATGTAACGATATTATTACTGTTGATGCTGAATGGATAGACGTAAATGGGAAAATAATTTCATCATTAAAAATTAATTTATCAAAAGGAATAACACAACTTTCTGTACCGAAAAATATAGATTCACACGTATGTTTCTTAAAAATTACTTATAATAATACGGTGTTTATTAAAAAACTTATTAAAAAAAGTTGATATAAATTATTAAATTCAGAACTCCTGATTTGGGGCAACCTAAAATGTCGCGGATTTGTAAATTAATTTTAGTTCAGTACCAGGAAATTTTGTTTCAGTTTCATTCAAATAATTATAAATACTTTTCACAGCTTCATT
>Ga0302253_1000267_pt1 | contig 48910 bp, 48 predicted proteins | sample AAG_RA_Trp_MG_FD_193537 | JGI IMG/M metagenome (GOLD analysis project Ga0302253, IMG submission 193537) | Enriched activated sludge microbial communities from anaerobic digester in WTTP, New Holstein, Wisconsin, United States - AAG_RA_Trp | ecosystem: Engineered > Bioreactor > Anaerobic >...
GACACGGTCGGCACCGGCGCCGGTTGCCTGCTTGTTCTCGCGCAGGACATGGTGGGGGAAGACGCGGACCTTGAAGTGGAAGTTGGAACGGCCGACGTCCTTCATGAGCCGGCGGTTGATGGTGATGCGGGCAGCCTCTAGGGAGCTGTGCCGGATCTGGCAGGCCTCTTCAACAATCAGGTCAACTTCTGTCGGGAATTCCTGCGAGAGGTTGCCCATCTCGAACTGCACGATCTTGTTCCCGGGGACACCGCCCATGTATTCGCGCCGTGTGTATGCCTTCTTGGCAACGTCCCTGTACATCTTTGCCGGTTTTCTAACCATCGCGTCCAACTCCAAATGAGTACTTTTGAAAAAGCGGTCCGGAATATCAGGTATTAAAGACAGATATCGGTACCGGTACGCTCCTCAAACTGCTTGTATAAAATGGATATGTGCCGTATTAAACCTTACTGGATACTACAGTGCTGGTTTATAAGGTCGAGGACCTCGCGCCGGAGCTCGGCAAACTCCCGGTCCGTCCGGTCGCGGGGACGCGGGAGCGGGATCGAAAAGACCTGGCAGATCCGGCCCGGCCGGGGCGTCATGACGATAATCCGGTCCGCGAGGAAGACCGCCTCGTCCACGCTGTGGGTGATGAAGACCACCGTCTTTTTTGTCTTCTCCCAGATCTCGAGGAGCTCGATCTGGAGCTTGTTCCTTGTCTGGGCGTCGAGCGCCCCGAAGGGCTCGTCCATCAAAAGGACGACCGGGTCGAGCGCGAGCGCCCGGGCAACGGCCACCCGCTGCCGCATCCCGCCCGAGAGCTCCGAGGGGAAACTGTCCCGGAACTGGCTGAGGTTGACCAGCTCCAGGTACTCTTCTGCAACCCGGTGCCGCTCCTCCTTTGGCATGCCCCGCATCTCGAGGCCGAACGCGATGTTGTCGATGACCGTCCGCCACGGGAAGAGGGAATACTCCTGGAAGACCATCCCGACTTTCGGGTTCGGGCCCTTGATCTCCTCCCCGTCGAGCACGACCGAGCCGGACTCTGCGAGATCGAGGCCGGCGATCATGCGGAGAAGTGTTGTCTTTCCGCAACCCGAGGAGCCGAGGATACAGACAAACTCCTTGTCTTGTACGGTGAGGGAGAGGTCCTCCAGCACCACGAGCCGGGAGCCGTCGTCGCGGGGGAACGACTGGTTCAATCCTTGAATCACAAGGTCGCCCATCTCACGCCACCTCCCCGGTCCGCCACTTCAGGAACTTCTTGTCCACATAGGAGCGGAAGACCATGTCAAACGCAAGGCCGATGATTCCCAGCAGTATCATGTACACGACAACGCTGTCCATCTGGTGGAGGGAGTAGTAGAACCAGAGCTTCTGGCCAAGGCCGAAGTTCGAGACCCCGAAAAGCTCGGCCGCAACAAGGCACATCCAGCCAACGCCGGTCGCGATCCGGATCCCGGCTGCCACAGACGGCAGGGCCGCCGGGAAGGCGATGTACCGGACCAGGTCGCGGTCCTTTGTGCACCCGAGCATCTTGCCGGCCTCCACGAAGACCCGGGGCACGCCCCGGAAGCCGCTGTAGGTGTTGATGATGATGGGAAAGACCGCCCCGATGAAGATGATGAACCCGGCCGAGAACGAGGTCAGCCCGAACCAGATGATGGCAAACGGGATCCAGGCAAGCGGGGGGATGGGACGGAGGAGCTCGATTACGGGGTCGACCAGCGCCTCGATCCGGCGGTTCCAGCCCATGATGATCCCCAGCGGGATCCCCACGATGAGCGCAAGGCCAAGACCAATGGCGAAGTGGACAAGACTTGTCCCGAGATCGATGAAGATGTCCCCTTTTGCGACCAGGCTGACAAATGCCAGAGCAACATCGGTCGGTGCCGGGAGGATGAACGGGTAGCGGATGATGACTGCCGCAATGAACTGCCAGACAATGAGCGCGAGCGCGATAGCGAGTACGCCAAGCCGCCAGTCCCTGCCATTCTTCGCATGCTTTCCCATGGGAGTCCTCAAATTGCCGCGGATTATCCTGTATAGTAAAGGAGTTCAAGGGAAAAAAAGGGTTGGTTAATTCAGCTCTTCTGGTAGAACGAGAGGTCGAAGATCTCGTCCTTTGTGAGCGACTTCTTGATGTACCCGAGGTCGTACTGGATCTTCGCGTATTCGAGGACCGGGTCCACGATGATGTTCGGGTCCGAGGCCCAGCTGCCGTCCCACTCGGCAAGGGAGGTCTTGACATCCTCGAGCTTTGCGCTCGTCTTGGTAGCATAGATCACTGCAGCTTCGTCCGGGTTCTGGAGGTTCCAGCTGACGGCCTTGTCGTTTGTTGCTATGATCTGCTTCACGATCTCCGGGTGCTCGCGGATCAGTTTACCGCTGACAACGAGCACACAGCAGGTGTGGTTGGGGTACATCTCGCCCGACTGGACAACCACTTTCCCCTTGCCCTGGTTGACGATGGTGCTCGGGGACGGGGTCGGGAGGAAGACAGCATCGACCTTGCCGGCAAGGATGGCCGTTACTGCATCGCCCGGCGACATGGGGGCAATCGTGAGGTCCTTGTCGGGGTCGATGTTGTTCTTCTTAAGCCAGTCGCGGAGGATGGTATCCTGGATGCTGCCGACGGCAAACGTCCCGATGGTCTTACCCTTTAAGCTCTCGGGGCCCGTGTACTCGAGGCCGCTCCTCACAACCAGGTCGGAGCCCTGCGTGTTGACACCGGCAACGATCTTTGCGTCAAGACCGGTGCTGAGCGCGGTCAGGAAGGGGGCTGCACCGACATAGGCGACATCGAGATCGCCGGCCTGCATGGCCTGCATCTCGGAGGGACCACTCGGGAAGACCTTGTCGGAGACTTTCTTAACGCCAAGCGGGGCGAGGTCCTGCTGCCACCAGCCTTTCTCCATGGCGGTGATGAAGGCCATCTGGTGAGTGCTGGGCTGGTAGCCGATGACAAGTTCATCGACAGGTGCTTTGCTGGTCTTGGTGTCGGAGGTGCCTGACGGCTGGGTGCAACCGGCCACAAGCAGGAGGAGGACAACCGCAGCGGAAGCGATTGCCATGATTGCAGAAGATTTCATACGGGAGTGTTGTCCGGGCATTATTAAAAACTACCCGATTTGGCCATTATTTCTCTCTTTTTGTCTTAAAAGTCCGCAACAATTATACAATAGGAGTAAAACTTTAGCTTATCTGTCCAGTTCTCTGGGTTTTCTGGCCGAACTTTTTGGGACAAAACGGAAATATTTTTCTTGGGTTGGCCCATTTGTATCTGTTATATGGCACAGGTGGACCCGATTGACCGGATCATGCGCGCTGCGCTTGTCTCGGACGAGGAGTTCGTGACAGCCTTGAACGATCTCCTCAAACACGATCTGCGGATCAGCGTGCGGGAACTCTCGGAGAAGAGCGGGATCGCCCAGAGCTCGCTCTACAAGATCCTGCACGGGAGGCGCTCACCCAACCTCTCGACCCTGCGGGCGATCATCCGTACCCTCCGGCAACTCTACCACGTGGGGGATGAGGACTTCATCGGGCTCATCGCCGCACGGCCGGTGCTCGAGAGTGTGGAGGAGCGGATGGCGGACATCGACGGCCACCGCATGCGGGTGCGGGAGTATCCCGTCCACACGATGGAGGACGCAATCGTTGCCGCGGTCCGGGCCGAGCGGGAGGGGGCGATTGCGATCGTCTGTGCCCCGATCGTATCGAGCATCATCGAGCAGCTCGTGCACGTTCCTGTCGCCACCATCATCCCCCGGGAATCGGTGCAGCAGGCGATCGAGCTTGCGGCGCGCAAGGCGTGGCTTTAATCAGTATATGACCAATAATACCGGTAATGAAGAAGGGTGAACGGATGCGGACGGATGTTGTACGGAGGGGGCGCCTCTCGGGCAGCCGGGACTCCGACATGCAGGAGTTCCTCTCCTCGATGGACGCGGACCGGCAGATCGCGGAGGCCGACCTCCTCGTGGACATTGCCCACGTGATGATGCTGGACCGGCAGAAGATCAATACGCGGAAAACGACACAGCAGATCGTAGGCGTGCTGTTGAAGCTCGCCGACAACGGGATACCGGAAGATGTCTTCGATGACCGGTTCGAGGACGTGCACGCGGGGATCGAGTCGCTTGTCATCGAGGCCGCAGGCCCGGAGGCCGGGGGACGGATGCACATGGCCCGGTCGAGAAACGACGAGGTCGCAACCTGTATCCGGATCGCCCTGCGGGAGAAACTGCTCTTCCAGATGGTCCTGATCGCGGGGCTGCGGGACATCCTCCTCGACCTTGCGGAGAAGCACACAGAGAGCATCATGCCGGGGTTCACCCATCTCCAGCACGCCCAGCCCACCACCCTTGCCCATCATTTCCTTGCCTACGAACAGGCATTTGGCCGCGACTTCGACCGGCTGAAGGACGCGTACGCCCGCGTCAACCAGTGCCCGCTCGGCGCAGCCGCGTTCGCCTCCACCGGCTATCCTATTGACCGTGAGTACACGGCATCCCTCCTCGGCTTTGACGGGCTTGTCGGGAACAGCATGGACGCCGTCGCCACCCGGGACTTCGCGCTCGAAGTCCTCGCCGACCTCTCCATCCACATGGCGAACACGAGCCGGCTCTGCGAGGAGCTTGTCATCTGGAGCACCGCGTTTGTGAAGTTCGTGGAGATGGACGACACCTACTGCTCCACCTCGTCCATCATGCCCCAGAAGAAGAATCCGGATACTGCCGAGATCATGCGGGCAAAGACCGGCACGGTCTTCGGATCGCTTGCCGCCGCCTTCACTATCACCAAGGGCCTGCCGATGAGCTACAACCGCGACCTCCAGGAGCTGACCCCGAACCTCTGGCGCGGGGTGCACAGCGCCGGGATCAGCACGTGGGTCCTCCTGGGCATGCTCGAAACCGCGAAGTTCGACACGAAGAGGATGCGGGAGGAGGCCGGGAAGGGCTTCTCCACGGCGACCGAGCTTGCCGACACGCTCGTCCGCTCGTACGACATCCCGTTCCGCACAGCGCACTCGATCGTCGGGAGAGCGGTCCAGAAGGGCAGCCTGACGCTTGCCATGCTCGAAAAAGCGGCCGCCGAGGTGGCCCCGGGCACGTCGCTGAAGAAGATGGGGCTCACCCAGAAGGAGATAACCGAAGTGCTGGACGCAGGCTACTCGGTCGCCATCCGGGACATCATTGGAGGTCCGGCACCGAAGGCTACGAAGAAGGCGATTGCTGTCCGCAGGAAGCAGGCGGAAGCCGACAGCGAATTTGTCCGGCAGCGGTTCACGCACCAGAAAAAGACGACATCCACACTCACCGACGCAGCACGGAGGCTGGTAGCATAACAGAAGAGTTCGTTTCCGGAGATATCGTACAGTGCGCCTGGGGCGGAAAACAGCTGAAGGGGATCTACATCACCGGCCGCGACGGCATGGCCGTTGTCAAGCTCGGATCGGGCTACAATATCGGCGTGCCGCCGCAGGCCTGCACATTCGTGGAGCGGCCTGCGCAAACCCCTATAAAACCGCATGAGGTCAGCCAGGACAAGAGCCTCCCCACCCTCTCCATTGTCTCGACGGGAGGCACGATCGCAAGCCGGATCGATTACCGGACGGGATCCGTCACGAGCCAGTTCAATGCCAGCGACATCCTTGTCGCGATACCGGAACTTGCTTCTATTGCGAATTACCGGACCATCCCTCTTGCTACCATCCTCTCGGAGAACATGACACCTGCCATCTGGCAGCAGCTGGCCCGGGCGGTGTACGACGAGATCAAAAGTGGTGCCAAGGGGATCATCGTCACCCACGGCACCGACACCATGGCCTACAGTGCAGCAGCGCTCAGCTTCATGCTCGACACGCCGGTACCGGTCGTCTTCGTGGGATCGCAGCGCTCGGCTGACCGGCCCTCGAGCGACAATGCCATGAACGCGGTCTGTGCGGCCGCGGCGGCAACAAGCAATCTCGGCGAGGTCGCAGTTGTCATGCATGCGACAACGAATGACGAGACCTGCGCCATCCACCGGGGAACCCGGGTCCGGAAAATGCACACCTCCCGGCGCGACGCGTTCCGGAGCCTCGGCGCCGAGCCCATTGGCAGCGTGGAATACCCCTCACGGAAGGTGACGCTTGCAAAGGATGCCGTAAAGCGCGGGACACACAAACTGGCACTCCATGACCAGCTCGACCCGCACTGCGCCCTCATCCAGTTCTTCCCGGGGATGTCCCCGGACATCCTGAAGGCATACGAGGGATACCACGGGCTCGTCATCGCGGGGACGGGACTCGGGCACACCAGCACGGCACTCATCCCGGGCTTAAAACACCTCGCGGACAGCGGTACGCTCATTGTCATGACCTCGCAGTGTATGCATGGCCGGGTCTGCGACCGGGTGTACGACACCGGTCGCGACCTGCTCGCAGCGGGAGTCATCGAGGGCGGCGATATGCTGCCGGAGGCGGCGCTCGTCAAGATGATGTGGGTGCTCGGCAACGAGAAGGATAAAACGAAGGCAGCCGCCCTGATGCAGGAGAATCTCAAAGGCGAATGCACGCGGAGGAGCGGCCATGGATTATAAGAAAGCCGGCCTGGTTGCCGGGATCGAGATCCACCAGCAGCTCGACACAAAAGAGAAGCTCTTCTGCCATTGCCCGACAACCCTCCGCGAGATCGCGGAGCACAACGGCGAGTTTGCACGCTACCTGCGGGCAACCGTCTCCGAGATGGGCGAGATCGACCGGGCGGCAAAGGAAGAGATGAAGAGCGACCGGAAGTTCCTCTATTACGCGTACGATACCACCTGCCTCGTGGAGAACGACGAGGAGCCCCCGGCACCGATGAACGAGGAGGCGCTCTCGGTCTGCCTCACCATCGGGAAGATGTTTGGTATGACCCCGGTCCCGCAGGTGCACACGATGCGAAAGCTCGTCATCGACGGCTCCAACACCAGCGGGTTCCAGCGGACAGCACTTGTTGCCCTGAACGGGAAGTTACCAAATGGCGGTGAGATCGAGACGATCTGCCTTGAAGAGGAGGCCTGCCAGCGGGTGAAGGACGAGGTTTTCTCGCTGGACCGGCTCGGCATCCCGCTCATCGAGATCACCACATCGCCCTGCATGCACACCCCGGAAGATGTGCAGAAGATGGCGGAGTACATCGGCATGGTGCTCCGCTCAACAGGCAAGGTCAAGCGCGGGATCGGCACGATCCGGCAGGACGTCAACATCTCTATCGCAGCCGGCGCCCGCGTGGAGATCAAGGGCGTGCAGGAGCTGGACCTGATCGCCGAAGTGGTCCGGCGCGAGGTGCAGCGGCAGACAAACCTGCTTGCAATCCGCGACGAACTGAAAAACCGCGGGGCACACATCGGACAAACAACCGGCACGGACGTGACGGCACTCTTCAAAGAGACAAAGTCCGCTGTGCTGAAAAAGGCAAAGAAGATCCATGCCATCGTCCTCCCGGGATTTGCGGGCCTCGTTGGTCGCGAGATCCAGCCGGAACGCCGGCTCGGGAGCGAGATGTCCGATTACGCCAAGAAGTGCGGCGTCGGGGGGATTTTCCACACGGACGAACTCCCGGCGTACGGCGTCACGGCTGAAGAAGTCGCAATGATCCGTTCGCACCTGAAAGCCGGGGAGAACGATTGCGTTATCATCGCTTCCGGCTCGGCTGAGAAACAGGCGGCCTGTGCCATAGCGCAGGTCGTGACCCGGGCAACGATTGCCCTCTCTGATAAGCCGGTGCCCGAAGAAACGAGGAAGATGCTTGAATCGGGAAGCACTGCGTACATGCGCCCTCTGCCGGGCGCTGCGCGGATGTACCCGGAGACGGATGTGCTTCCAGTTATGATCGACGATACCCGCTGGAACGCCGTTGTCGTCCCCGAACTTCTCACGGCCCGGGCAGAACGCTTTACGCAGGAATACGGGATTGAACTCCCGTATGCTCTCCAGCTGGCGGGCTCAGACAAGCTCCCGCTTTTCGAGCAGGCGGTAAAAGAAGGGATCAAGGCCAAGCTTGCCGCATTCACCATCCTCTCCACCGCTACGGAACTCCGAAGGGACGGGGTCGATACAAAGAAGATCCCGGACCAGGTGTACCTCGCTGCCTGGCATGCCGTTGAGGACGGAAAGGCCGCCCGCGAAGCGATCCCCGAGATCTTCCGGAGCATCGCGGCCGGCAGCACGTTCGAAGAGTCGCTTGGGAAACTGGCGCCCGCAGTGTCGCGGGAGGAACTCGAAGCAATCGTCCGGAAGATCATTGCCGAACGCTCGGACTTTGTTGCGCAGAAAGGCAAAGGTGCGCTCGGGCCCTTAATGGGCGTTGTCATGGCGGAGGTGCGGGGCTCCGTTGACGGGAAACTGGTCAGCGAAGTGCTGAGAAAGGAGATCGAACGGGCGACACTATCTAAGTAACTCTCCTGGCCTGATGGCCACTCGGAAGTCGAAGAACGCTGATGCGTTCTTCTCCTCCTCGTGGTTCTACGAAATCCGAAGAATTGAGCAACGCGAAATTCGAGGATGAGAAGATACGAAGTATCTTCGAACCACTCGGAGCCTAAAGGTTTATCACGGGCACGGACGAATAAAGTAAGGAGTTTATTATGGGCAAGACAGGCACAACCCTCTGGGCTCAGGTAAAAGGCGTCAAGGGCCAGATCCGGCTCGTCCCCAAGAAGGAAGGCGAGGCAAAAACCCCGGGTCCGAACCAGCGCTTCAAGGCAGGAGCCAAAGTACAGCAGCTCGACCAGATCGCCGAGGCACAGGGAGGCCGCGGCGGCAGGCGTGGTGGCAGGCGCGGCGGCGGCGACCGCTCGGGCGGCTCGGGTATGAACGAGTCAACAGCAAACCCCATGATCCGCCGGCACATGAAGCGGGCAAAGGTCTCCGCGCTCGGTGCAAAGGCCAAGTCTTCCCGGTAATCCCTTTATCAGAACGGGCCCATCACGGGTTGAGGTTCCCAAAAACCTCATTTTTTTTCTTTCGGGGGTCATCAGACCCGAGAAACGAGAAGAACGCATCAGCGTTCTTCGAACGAACCATCTTCCAACGCAACATCCCGGCCGTATCAATCCGTCAAGGATAACTATCTTTTATCCCAATGACTATGGTGACTATGGATCTTCCCACTGCTGTCAAAAATTACCAGTTCGGCGAACGCGCAAAGTCCGAACTGATCATGGTATCCCAGCTCTGTGTTGCCCTCACCGGGTTCAAGGACCAGGAAAAGACCGGGGCCCGCCGCATGCTCATTATGATGATGGAGGCAACCAGGGCCGAACTCCAGTTCGCGGTCCACAACACCGGCAATATGTCGTTCCAGAAGGCGTTCAACACCCTGAACGAAGCAATCTCCCTTGTGGAGAGCGACCAGCCCGACCAGGCAGCGCTTAAGATCGGCGCGGCCGTCAGTGCTGCAACAACGCCGGCGCAGGAAGCATGGCAGGTACTCTCGGAACATGGACTCCTCTGATTTTTACGCGTTCCTTGCCGGCCGGTCGTCGGTCCGGGACTTCACGGGCGAGCCCGTGGCAGATGAGGATCTCGATTACATCCTGAAATGCACGGGCACCGCCCCGAGCGCCGGGAACCTGGAGGCATGGGACGTTGTCGTGGTGACAGAGGAGGAGACCCGCGAGGCGCTTTCTGAGGCAGCATTTCAGCAGGAGCATATCCGGCAGGCACCACTCGTCCTGATTATCTGCTCCAATTATGTCCGCTCCATGTCGAGGTACGGCGAGCGGGGGATCCTCTATGCACTGGAGGATGCAACGATCGCGTGCACGTACATGATGCTTGCAGCCCGGTCACGGGGTCTTGAAAGCTGCTGGACTGGGGCGTTCGAAGACGAGGGGGTGCGGGAGGTTTTAGGCCTGCCCCAGCACCTCCGGCCTGTTGCCCTGCTGGCCGTGGGGAAAGGAAAAGAGCCCGTACAGTCGCCGCCACGGATGGCTGTCGGGGAACATGTACACCGCGAGAGCTGGTGAGGGAAGATTATGGCAGATTACCTGGTTACCATGGAAGCGGCATGGCTCGTCCGCGATGTCAAGACACTGGACGACGCCATCGGGATCGCGATCAGCGAAGCAGGCAAACGCCTGAACCCGGCCGCAAAATTCGTTGAGGTTGAAGAAGGATTCCTGACCTGCCCGTACTGCGAGGAGACGCTTTCGAGCGCGATCGTTGTCGCGGATACGGCGCTCGTCGGGCTCGTCCTGGAGATGAAGGTCTTCCGGGCTGAGTCAAAAGAGCATGCCGAGCGGATCGCAAAGTCGACGGTCGGAAAAGCACTGCGCGACGTCCCCTTGAAACTCGTGGATGTGCAGGAACTATGATCCATATCGTCGGGCACACGGCCATTGACCATATCTCGAAGGTAGCCCACCTGCCGGAGAAGAACTGCTCGACCCATATCACGGACCGGCAGGTCTACTACGGGGGCGGGGCGGCAAACATCGCGACCGGGATCGCCACGCTCGGCGAGAAGGTGACGCTCCACTCCTGCGTGGGGAATGACTTTATCGGGAGCGACTATGACCAGTGGATGACGAAGCTCGGTGTCGGGCAGCAGTTCTTTATGGTGAGGGACGCCCACACGCCCACGGCATTTATGTTTACTGACGAGACGGGCGACCAGATGACCTTCTTTGAGTGGGGCGCGTCCCGGGCGTTCCACACCTCAGAGGCACCTGCACTCCCGCTCGTCCACATGGCGACAGCGGACCCGGAGTTCAACTGCCGGGTTGCAGAGAAGGGGGAGTTCGTGTCGTTCGACCCGGGACAGGACGTCTTCTGGTACAATAAAGAGCAGCTGGATTCGATCATCTCGAACGCAGACATCCTTTTTGCCAACCAGCACGAGGTGAAGCAGATGTGCGAAACGCTCGGGATCACGAGGGATGCCCTCATTGCCCGGGTCGGGATGGCCATCTTTACCATGAGCGGGGACGGGAGCACGCTCTACACGAAAGGAAAGGAACATTTCATCCCGGTTGTTCCAGTCACCCTTGCCGATCCCACCGGTGCCGGCGATTCATACCGGGCCGGGTTCCTCTCCGCGTATGTGCGGGGGTACGACCCGCTCACCTGCTGTAAGATCGGGACGGTTACTGCATCGCATGTTGTCGAGCACGTGGGCTGCCAGACCCACCTGCCGGACTGGTCTGCCATGGAACAGCGGTACCGGAAGAATTTCGGGGACCTTCCGGCCCCACAGCAGTGAGGGGACGAGATGAGTTGGGCGGCGCTGACCTCGGGGGGAAAGGACTCGGTCCTCGCGTGCCAGAAAGCAATCGACAGCGGGAAGGATGTCCGCTACCTTGTTACCGCCAGGCCGAAGAACCGCGACTCATACATGTTCCACTCGGCTAACCTTGACGTGGTGCCGGTCATCGCGAAGCACGCGGGGAAAGAGTACGTGGAGATTGTAACCGAGGGAAACAAAGAGGAGGAACTGAAGGATCTCGAAGCCGGCCTTGCCGCGCTGGACATTGAAGGCGTGGTGGCCGGGGCGGTTGCCTCGGAGTACCAGGCTGCCCGCGTGAAGGCGATCACGGATCGGCTGGGTCTTTCCCTCTTCACCCCGCTCTGGCACATGGACCCCGAGACCCTCCTCCGCGAGGTGGCAGGGCGGCTGGACGCCCGGATCATCGTCACGGCGGCAGAAGGGCTCGACGCGAGCTTCCTTGGAGCGCGGTTCGATGACGCCCTCATCCACCGGCTCAAACACGTCGCCGCAACGCGGCGCATCCATATTGCCGGCGAGGGCGGGGAGTACGAGAGCATCACGCTGAATGCCCCGTTCTACTCCCGCCCGGTCACCTACACGACAGCGGAAATCCGGTCAGAGAACGACCGGCACGAGCTTGTCCTTGGGGGGTTTGCATAGATGTCACAGGGCCACGATGTCCGGCTCGGGCAGCTCACGAAGTACATCTTCACGGCGCCAACGTGGCAGCGGTCGCTCATCTTAATCATCCTCCTTGGTCTCATCATTGACGGCGCAAACGCCCGGGCGTGGCTGAGCCTGCCGTCATCGGGGATCATAGCCTTCCCCGTTCCATCGGTCCTCTCCGACCTCCTTTCCCTGCCGGAGTCATTTCTCTTCTCGGGAACCATCGCGTTCACGATTCCCGCCATCGCAGCGCTCGTTCTGACAAAACCAATCATCGAGTACAGCGGCAAGACGATGACCTGGAACCGCTCGGGCCTGCTCGCACTCACCTGCACGGTCTTTGCCGTCATCATCACGCTCGCTTCGATGGCCGTATCGATCACGCTCCTCCCGCTTTTCTATGCCATATCGCTTGGGTTCGTCTTCGGGCTCCGGCTCTTCGTGCTGGTCGCGATCGCGGACTACCGCGTGCCGCGGATGGTCATTCCGGCTATCACGCAGAGCGGGACCGGGGTCCTCGCGGGGATGTTCCTCTTCTCGCCATCGTTTGCGATCTTTGCGCTCGTGCTCCACATTGTCTTCGGGCTGGGTTTTGCCATTCTCATCTGGATGATCGAGCGCCCGCTCAAAAAAGCGTTTAAGATACGGGGGCTGGCGTTCATCAACGCGTTCATCGCCCATATGACTGACGGCTCAAAGGGCATGGAGGACTTCTTCCGCGAGATTGGGGAGGAGGTCTTCGTCCCGCAGGTCAGCTTCTTCTTCCGGCGCGGGGAGAAAAGATCCGTCATGTTCACGGCCCCAAACCTCCACCCGGGCCCCATGGGCGAGATCGGCGGGGGGAACCTCCCCAAGATCCTGCACGAGAAGATGGAGGACGAGACACTCGTTGCCCACGGCTGCGCCACGCACGATTTCAACCTGGTCTCCGAGTCCGAGAGCGACAAGGTGATCGCGGCGCTGAAGTTGTCACGGGAGGGCATTACCTATTCAGCCGGCGCAGGCAGGTCCTCGATCGTGACCGTCGGGACGGTCAGTGTCCTGTGCCAGAAGTTCGGCGACTCGGTGCTCCTCGTGACCACCCGTTCCCCGCACCGGACCGAGGACGTAGACTTTGCAATCGGGTCCACCATCATGGCAGAGGGGCACCGCTGGTTCCCCCATGTCGCGGTCGTGGATGCACACAACTGTATGACCGATCTCTCTTCGCCGGTCCTCCTCGCGACGCTGACCGCACAGGAATACCAGAAGGCGTCGATGGACGCGATGGAGGCCTGCCGCGCCGCTGCCCTTCACCCGTTCCGGATTGGCGTCTCCCACATCACGGTGCCGTACACCCGCGAGCAGGGATTCGGGGACATTGGCATCCAGGCAATGGTCGTGGAAACGGACTGCCAGAAGACCGCATACATCCTGATCGACGGCAACAACATGGCAGCCGGCGTCCGCGAGATCATCCTTGAGGAAGTCCGCACCCTGGTGGACAACGCAGAGGTGATGACCACTGACTCGCACGTTGTAAACACTATCACCGGCAAGAACCCGGTGGGGCTGAACGTACCGGTTGATGAGTTCCTCCCCCTTGTCATGCAGGCCGTCCGGGCGGCTATCGACGACGTTACTCCTGCCGAAAGCGCAGCAGCAACGGCTCACTGCGAGCATATCGTGGTCTTCGGCTCCAACCGGATCTCGCAGCTCGCAAGCACGGTAAACGCGATGCTGGTCTTCGTTGCGCCGCTCTCGCTCGCCATGCTGTTGCTCGCGTTCCTCCTCTCGCTTGTCGCCTATGCAGTGATGGTCTGAGGAATCAGGGGAAACCTGTTTTGTTGGAGATTCTGGAAAGCGCAGAAAGTGGTGGGCTCCTCTGCTGTTGTTTTAAATCCTGCCTGGATCATCACCCTTTTTTGGATCCGGGCCTCCTGACGACCACAACGTATATTCGTGAGGAGAGAGGTATTCTCCTGTAAGAGAGGAGGGGTAACAAAACAGGTGTATTCCTGACGTCATTGTTGTTTTGTACAGCGGTTGAACTCCAGACATGGGTATACCAGGTGATCAGATTTCATCCGTCCACATCCCTGACAACCTGCTGGATCGGCGTTGATCTCAACACCACCGGCCACGTGGCCGTTGCCGCCGACCCGAAGAGTGGGAAAGTAATGAAACTCGGGAAAAACATCCACTATGTTCATTCACACTCCATAAAAAACTGCACAAAACTCTACAAAGAAGGAAAACTCTGGAAACTCAAAAAAGCCAAGACCAGCGAGCGAAAAAAATTCAAGTCGGCACTCTATGCCATCTGCCGGCAGATCGTCTCCATTGCCGAGGCACTCGGCACTGGCATCAAGTTCGAGAGACTCTTTTCACCCCGGTATTCGCATCGCAAGGACCGGTCGGGTCCGTTTGTCTTCTCCTTTGAGAACGACTCGTTCTTCTCCTTGCAGCGACAGGTAGAAAGGCGGGCGCTCGAGCGCGGGATCCCGGTCATCTACGTAAATCCGGAGTACACGTCCAAGCGGTGCAGCCGCTGCGGGCACTTCGGGCGGCGGACACGGAAGCACTTCGAGTGCCCCCACTGCGGGTTTGTCGCGCACGCTGATGTGAATGCGGCGTTCAACATTGCAACAACCTCGCTGCGGCATGGTGTGCCGGACTTCCGGACGGAGATGGCGGCGGAAGAGGCACGGAGGTCAAAGAAGGAACTGAAGAGAATTGCGCAGGGCATTAAAGGACCGGCCCCATCAGGCCCGATTCCGGCGTTCGCCGACCACCCGGTCTGCGAGAACCTGCTGGCTGTGCTCCAGTAACTCTTTTTTTGAGCAGTGCCCATCAGCGGATGACCACCGACGCCTTGTCGTCAAAGGGGTTCTGCCGCATGGCAAGCGAGAAGAGGTACGGATAGTTGTGCTTAAGGTATTGCATATACGTGAGCCATTCCAGGATCAGCAGCCTGTACACGCGGTTGAGATCGCCGGAAAGGTGTGCACAGTCCGCAGAGGGAAGGCTGCAGAAACTCCCCCGCGCCATCATCTCCTCGGCAAGGTGGTAGAGCGCCTGGAGGAGAGGGGTGAAACTCTCGTGTTCGATCAGCTGGGGGTTTTCCAGGATCATCAAAAGAAATCCCTTCTTCTCTTTAAGGAACTGGTATAGTTCATCCATGGGCACGGCGCAGCTGTCGATGATGTAGGAGTGCTTCTCGATCAGGGTACGCGCTTTGGAAAAATCGGCATCGGTCCAGTTGTTTGAGACGACCAGTGCCGAGCGGATCTCGGCAGCGGCCGGGTCGCAGGAACTCATGATCTTCAAAAGATTCGTCCCGACCTCCGAGAAGAAGAGCCCGATGATCATGTTCAGTTTCTCAAACCGGCTCAGGCGTTCCCGTTCATCGATCATCGACTCGATGGAGTTTGCTGCCACTCCGACAAAACAGCCTACCCCGGTGATGATGATAGCAAGCGTGAGGATCTTGCCCGGGACGGTCACGGGATGGATGTCACCGTAGCCCACAGTAGCGACGGTTACGATGAGAAAATAGAAGGCGTCGAAGGGATGCATCCCTTCCGCAAGGCTGATGCCGAGAGTACCGAGGCATACTACCGAGACAAGAACGATGATGTAGACCCGGAACCGGAACGAGATCGGTTTCATTGCTGAATGGATACTTGTCTGTTGCCGGTTAAGAATTGTTCGGAACGGGCAGGGGCACCTGATGTCAGCGTGAAAGGGTATAAGAGGGGAGAGCGCCCCGATCCATGCTGGGATACTATGATCGAATGGTTCACCATGGCAGGCTGGTCGCCGTACCTTGCCGGCGCGGGGATCGGGATCCTGATCTGGACGGTGTTTGTGCTCTCCGACCACCCGCTCGGGTGCTCAACGGGATTCTCGAGCACCGCCGGGATGGTCGAGGCAGGGCTCTCAGGCGGGAAGACACGGGAGATGCCATATTACCGGAATTTCGTGCCCTGCATCGATTGGTACTGGGTTCTCATCATCGGAATCGTGATCGGGGCGTTTCTCTCGTCATTCTTGTCCGGCACGTTCGCAATCGTAGCGGTGCCCCCGTCCTTTGCTGCGGCCGTTGGGCCGGATGCAGCATTCCGGTTCGCTGTTGCTCTCATCGGGGGGATCCTTGTCGGCCTTGGGGCACGCTGGGCCGGGGGCTGCACCTCCGGGCACGGCATCTCGGGAACGCTCCAGCTCGCCCTCTCAAGTTGGGTTGCGGCGGCCTGCTTCTTCATCGGCGGGATCCTGGTGGCGGGGCTGCTCTTTGGGTTCAGGTTCCCGTGAGGTGGAGAGATGTCTCTTGATACCATCAGGAAAAACAGGACTGCACAGGTGTCTCTCGGCCTCCTGACCGGCATCGCGTTCGGCTTCCTGCTCCAGAAAGGCGGGGTGACAAACTATGATGTGATCATCAGTCAGCTCCTCCTCACGGACTTCACGGTCGTGAAGGTGATGCTTGCAGCAGTGCTGGTCGGGATGATCGGGGTCTATGCCATGAAGTCGGCGGGAATTGCACGCCTCCACTGCCGGAGTGGATCGATCGGATCAACGGTAGTCGGAGGCCTTATCTTCGGAGCCGGATTTGCCCTGCTCGGGTACTGTCCCGGCACGGCTGCAGGGGCAGTCGGGACGGGGGCAATGGACGCACTCTTCGGCGTTGTTGGGATCGCAATCGGCGCCGGGATCTTCGCACGCCTTTACCCGATCCTCGCGAGCACCATCTTAAAGTGCGGCGCTTTCCCGGCCGAGACGGTGCCGGAACTGCTCGGGGTCCGGCCGGTTGTGGTTGTTGCAGGCGTTGCTGTCATGATCCTTGGGTTGTTCTGGGTAATGCAGGTATTCGGGTTTTAGGGGATCAAAGGGAAGATCCAAAACCTGCCGGCAGGTACTTGTCCGCACCATCCTGAGAAACCGAGAAAAAAGGATTATGCGTCCGCTTCTCCAGGTGCATGGGCAGGATCTCCTCCCGCTGGCGGGACGAACGCGGGCGGCCGGATGCCTGCCTTCCTGAACTCGGCCCAGGCCCGACGGGTGACCTCGGACTTGAACTCAAACTCCAGCCGTAGATCGTTGACATATCCCTTTGCCCGGATGCGTTTGTAGAACGGGAAGTCGTCCAGCAGCACTGTGCAGGGATATTTTTTGGAGATGATCACGTACTTCGAGGTCACCAGGGCTTCTTTGAGGATCTTCATCGCTTTCTCGGGATCGGAATCCGGGTGGATGAAGAGATCGATGACGATCATCATCGCAAGGTCACCGGCATTTCCGCTCGTGACGGGCTGCGCGAAGATGGTGAAGTTCGGAACGGACACCTGTTCGTCGGCAGGGGTTTTTATGCGGGTTGCGCGGATGCCGATATCGGTGACTTCCCCGTACCGGTCGCCAATGGTCACCTTGTCACCGATCTGGTAAGGTTTTTCGAAAATGATCACCACGCCACCGACGATATCGGCAAAGAGGTCCTTTAGTCCAAAACCGATAGCTGCGCCAAAGAGACCGGAAAACGCGATCATCTGGGTGAGGGAGGGCTCGATGATTGCGATGATGATGTAATAGAGGGCAACGAGATAGACAAGAAGTTTCAGGAGTGGGATGATCATCGTGACTGAGGTCCGGTACCAGCCAATCCGCTCGGATATGTGCATCAGGACGAAACTGAGCAGCCAGGTGAGGATATACGCGACGACAATGATGAGGATGATGTACAGGATGAGGTTTGCGTCGATGGTCTTAAGCGGAAGTTCCGCGGTGACATTGGGGAGCAGGACATCGGCCATGGTTACCACAACCTCCTTGTCTTTTTGAGGTACTCGATCACGGGGCCAAGGGCAAACGGCGGGATGCTGTAATAACCGGCATCATCCCTGACAACACGCTGCTGGACAAGGCGGTAGAGGACCCGCTGGATGTCCATCTCTGACCCGGCTATCGCAGAAAGGTCCTTTTCATGCAGGGATTTCATGGACAAGATAATCGTAAGGATGAAGGATTCGTTGGTGTCGAGATCGATGTCATAGGGAATCTCCCTGATTGACGCAAGGGATATGGTATTCTCATTCAGGGAGGATTCCCAGAGCAGGAGCGCTACCCCGGGATTTCCTCGTGCAATCCGGTTGATCTTCTCGAAGATTACATCCTCGATGGATACCTGGATATGTTTTTTCCGGGGCATTCCCCGGAGCATGACCGTGAAATTTGACTTTATCCAGGGGATGGAAATATCCTTTTTCGTGAGGGGGAGGTGCACGTTCTTGTGAACCAGTGAATAAAACATCGAACGATCGGTTGCCCCTTCATCGAGGAATTGGATTTCCCCGGGTTCGTACCGGGAAAGGATCATCTGTTTGAGAACGGGCGTATCCATCCGGGCAATGGAGACGATCACAGGAAAATACGCCTCGATGTTCATTACTGCTGAGAGGTACTGCCAGGCAAACGCGTTCCACGTTGTGATGAAGAGTTTCTTTGACGAGATCTGTGCGTGCAGGAATGCGTCAAGGACGTCAAATCCCCCGATCCTCCTTGTTGCCAGGAACCGGCAGTTGTCGATTAAGATGATGTCTTCTTTAATTGTGGAGAAATCCGGAAGGCTATCCGGGGATATCACGAATTCCAGCGGGAGGTAATGAACTTTATCGCCATGAAGGCGGCGGATCTCGGAAACGATGGTACTCCGTCCGCCCATCGGTTCTGAGATGATGGCAATATGATCCGGTGTACCGGTCCCGAACCGCTCGATGGTATTCGTGATGTCCTGTATTTCCTTTTCCAGGCCGATCACGGTCCCTTTTCGAGCTCCTTTCTGGTCTGCTGCCATGATCTGTAGTCCCAGATAAGGAGATAACCGGAGAGCTATTAAAGGGTATGGCACATCCTGAAAAATCGGACGGGACAGTGAAGGACATTGATTGAAGGTGGCTACCCGGTTAGTGTTCACCCAGTGTACGGTTTTGGTGCCGGCAACCGACCATACTGGAGTGGTGCAGAAGTTTTCGCGATCTTTTTTCCGCTTTGCGTTCTGCAGAAAACCAATCGCGTTCACAAGAGATGGCAATCGAAGTGTCCGCGATAGTAGCGGAAGATAAAAAATTCAAGGTTTTCTGTCAGATACCCCCGACCAGATTCGAACTGGTGTCGCCGGATCCAAAGTCCTGCATGATTGACCGCTACACTACGGGGGTGGGTGTTGCGCAAATTTCCTGTCAGGAAAATTTGTGGTAATGATGTTGGTGCCGGAGATATTAAAGTCAGCACGGCGTGTGGGGAAAAAAGGAGGGCCCGGTCAGGATCCAATCATGATATCTGTTCGGGGTTTTTCGTGGGGCTTCTTTGCGGGTTCCTTGTGTTCTGCGGCTGGAGCGGCCTCTGCCGGCTTTTGTGGAGTGTGGGCGGGCTCTTCGATCTTCTGGGTCTGCTTGGGGAGCCGGGCCAGGATATCCTTGCTCACTTTGATCTGCTCCTTCATGAGGGAGCTGAGCTCGGTAAGGATGTTGTTCTGTGCGAGAAGTGCCGCGGCTAGTTCGGGACCTGAGGAGCTGTCTGTCACAAGCTCCGGGTTGAGTGCCTGTTGTTTCTTGATAAATTCCCCGCGCCGTTTCCAGATCTTGCTGATGCTGTCAATGCCTTTCTTCCGTGTAGGGAACGTATCGCGGTACCGCTCGTAGAATTCGTGGCTGTCACTGCACTGGATGACAAGATCGATCTCGGCATCATCGATCTTCTCGTATTTTCGTTTCTGGACGCGGGGCATGGTACTCTCGTAGTATGTCGTCAGGGATGCTAAAAAAGAATTGTGGTTGGTTTCCAATTCATTCCGGTGCCCCTGTCATATAAAATGCCAGAATTACCGTTCAATCAAAAAACAAAGGTCGGATTTTGTGCTTTATGGCGCTGAAGATAAAAAGTCCAATCATGAAAGATGAAACAATGCACAATCTCTCGGCGATAATTAAATTTCCAATTTTTTCCGATTCATAGATATTATGAGGAAATACAGAAATATTCGATTTATTAAGACATTTTCGGATTCGTTCGGAAAGCAAAGAGGTCTGGAAAATTTCAGAAATCGGCTTTGATTGCTGATTCCATTTCAGGAAAACCATCAATCAGTGCCCCAAAAATATCCAATGTATCCATTTTAAGAGAGAGAAATGTATGATTAGAAAAGAATAATTTTCTATCTTTCCACGGGAAACAAAGGGGTCAATCAACAATCATTTCGAGAAGCAATGCGGCGAACGCGAAGGATACCCATCCCCACGGGCAGGATCAGCGGATCACCAGAATGATTGGATTTTTTTAAAAAGTCATAAAATTAACGTAAGAGATTAGTTTTCAAAATATTTTTCAATCTGTCATTTATATCATAAATATTCATAATTGGAAAACAATGAAAATTTAACCATGCAACGACAGTAATTGGATTTCAGAAAAAATCGACAATAATTCTGATGACAGGGTCGGGCAGAAAATGATCATTGAATACGGGCTGTTGCAATTCCCTCCAAATTTTTGTCACCAGGAACCGGCAAGGACACCATTTCACGGGCCGATTCACTGTTCAGTGCCAGGGCAAAAAAGATACCCATTGGCGAGAGTGCCCAACCCTGATATGACCGGATGGAATCATACTAATCCCCATGTGCCAGCTTCCCCATGGGGAAGCTTACCCATGAATCCCATCAACGGCAACCCGCAATCGCGTTTATGCTGCCCAATATTCCCCACAGGGCCATATTGCCTGCAGAATGGTAAGCTCAAAGACCCATTTTATGTATAGCAACATATGGTTTATAAGAAGAAACAATCAAAAAAAGGAGCCCGAATCAGGCTTATTCGTTCGATCCGGAGAGCGGGAAGTACTGCTGGTAGACCTGACGGCGTTCGTCGATATCAGTGTGCAGGTAGATCTCCGTTGTCTTTATGGACGTATGGCCGAGGTTCTCCTGGACCACCCGGAGGTTCTTTGAGCGTTTGTACAGCTCGCTTGCGTAGCTGTGGCGGATTTTGTGGGGAGTAATCCCCGACGGTGCATAATGCTTGAAGATGTGCTGGATAGCACGGGAGGAGATATGCTTGCCCTGCTGCCCGACAAAGAGGGGGCCGCTGGTGCGGGTGCCGATGAACGATAAGACCTCGGCAAGTGTATCCTCGTCGATGAAAACAAGGCGGATCTTATCACCTTTTCCCCGGATCCGGATCGTGTGCTCGTCGAAATCAATATCCTCGATATTCATGTTGCAGAGCTCGGAGACGCGGACACCGGTAGCATAAATGGTCCGTACGATGAGCTTGTCGCGGATATCATCAATGGAGTCGATGAGGCGGAGGACCTGGTTGTGCTTCAGGTACTTTATCTCCTGCTGCTTAATCCGGGGACGGTCGATTCCCAACAGGGGGTTGATACTAACCACACCCTGCGTTGAGAGAAACCGGTAAAACGAACTTAAGGTGGAGATGATCCGATGAAAGGTCTTAGGCTTGTAGGTCTGCATCGAGGAGACGAAAGCAAGAAAATCATTGACCATCACGGGTGTGACATCAACGGACGTATCCAGGCGGGCATTCTCGAAGTCTTTCCAGTGGAAGACGAGCTTTGTCACATCCATATTCCGCCGGAGCCAGACATAGTAGCCGAAATGCCGGATGACCTGTTCGTAGCTGTCAAGGGTTCGCGGAGAGTAGTTCCGCATCCGCAGGTAGTTCCGGTAGCTCTTGAGCCATTCCGAAAAATACCCGCTTTCCATGCTCTATTCTATTTTATCTCAAATAAATAAAGGTTTGCGCAGAATATCTATTCTCCGAAACTCGGAAATCGCGATATCTCCCCAGTTTTTGGGGCGATTGGTTTGGGCCAGGATAACACCATTGTCAGACATAGAGCGCACAATACAACCATTCTCAATCCAACACCCCATCCGGGTATAAGAAAACCTGCAAAAACCGAGGGGGTAAAACAGGGTTTTTTTCATTTTCACCATCCGATGACCCACATGCGTTGAAAAATGCCCACAGAATCACGATAGGACGTTTTGAGGGATCGCGGAGGCTGGAGGGGCGGTAAAAAGAAGGCAAAAAGGCAATTGATCCTGGATTGGATGGAGAAAATTACCACCGTATAACAGATCCTGCACATTTGATGAAAGACGCCGTAACTTGTGGAATAATCTTCGGTGATTGTGTAATATCCACCTGAATATCGATAAACCTGAAAAAAATCATAACCGCTCCTAGGGGCCAATGTATGCCTTACCCCCGCCGCACGGGCAACGCGAAGGTAAATTGCACCTCACGTGTCCACATTGCTTTCTGCTGATGAGGACATCCTCCGGTTACGATAGTGTCGTATTACCCATATCTGTGTGTGCCCCCGATACCGGTAATGCTGATGCATCGCGAAGAGCGCCCCGTCCCCCCAAGGAGGAAGACTGCGGTTCCATCGGTGAGAGCAGTTTGAAGAAGAGCCATGAGGCTCTTTGACTCTGGCGGTGCAAGAAGGTGGGCTGGATTTTTTTCTCACAGGTGACCTGAACTCCGGATGATCGAATCCGAATCCTGAGGTTCGGAGGGAAAGAGTGTTTCAGATGGTATTTTCTTCGTGAAAGATCGTGTTCAGGAAACAGGATACCGGGATTGTTGTTTGATGTTTTGTAGTGTATGCAGCCGGAATGCTCAACCTTTTCGAGGAGCTATGGTCACTTTGGCGAGAACCTGCCATACGGATATCCCCGTAAGGATGATACCGGATGAAACCTATGAAGACCTGCTGGATTGCAGATTCCGAAGATACGAGGAAAACAGGTATTTTTTTAAATGCATCGAATCCAGTATGATCTAATCCATAACCCGGAGAAAAAAACTCTGTTAAGACTGCATCAAAGGTTTTCCTGGTAATTTCCCTCGATGATTGGTGAAACCAGAAAAGCATCCAAAAAATCGTCTTTATCCATTCTTATAACGATAAAAAAAGACTTTAAAAATTTTTCATTATCCATTCCTCATCGTTACTGCGCGAAAAATGCACATTTCAAAAAGAATGAAATAATGGGAAAATATTCTCCATTCCTGACAATTTCCGAGGAAAAATATCCCGTTTAGAAGATGTTTTTACTGGACATAACCCTCGCAAAAAATTTTCAAATATGCCATATTACCGTTATAAGATCCAACACTTTGGAAAAAATTCGATTGGAAATTCAGGGAATCCGCGGAACATAAGGATAATCCACTCATTCCAAGGGGCCCATCCTCACAAAAGGAAGATGAGCATATCAATGAGGGATGCCAGGGAGTGAACAAACATCCATCTAATCTAAAAATGTTGTTTAATTTTTGGATGACGTTTGTAATTGATATATGAAATAATTGGAGATTTCCCATTTACGAAGTAACTATTACAAATTGGAAATATCATGATAATTTTACTATAACCCCAGAAATTGGATTTCCAGATATTATTATTCAGGATAGTTCAGACACACCCCAGGATCCCTCCCATTCTGGTATCTCATTCGTCAGGACCCATTCAGGGAGAGAATGCTGCCTTTTTGTGAAGGCCCGCCCATCGCCGGTTCACGACTGGGAATAATGCCCAAGGAGAAACTGCAGCACTATAGTACCAGAACGCATCCGGAGACACAAATCGTGGACCTGTTCGGGCGGATTTCGAACGCAATCATCTTTGGTTTGCCGGAACCATTCAAGCCAAAGAGGAGCAACAAAAGTCCCAAATAGCGCCCCAATTCTGAAAATAGTTTCATATTTTCATTAGATTTTCCCTGTTGAGAAAAGTCTTCGTTCTTATTATAAACCAAATGATGCTATACATAAAAGCGGATATTTGATGAAGATTAACGGGGTTATCCGCGAAAACCAAGTGCATGATGAAAACAACAGTCGTGGTGTCGCACCGAAAGCCTCCCCTAGGACGGCGTATGAAGCACACGTGGATGCGTATGCGATACACCCCCAGTTCCATTCAACCAGATTCAAGCCTTCAATTTCCACAAGGTTTCCATATGAACAATTATATCCATTGGGAACCATTGGTAATGTTTGAGTATGAAAGAAGAAACCCAGATGCTGAATCCCCGCCAGGTTGCGGAGATCCTCGGCGTCCACCAGAAAACCGTACACCTCTGGCTCCGGTCAGGGCGGCTCCAGGGAATCAAAATTTCCTATCGTGCCTGGCGGATACCACAATCGGCACTCGACTCCTTTCTTGCAAATAACAGCAATATCCGGTCCCGTCAGCAGAAAGACACCTCAGGTAGCACACCAGGGCCAAAAGAGCCCGCAGCGGATGGGAAACAGAGCACTCTCGTCACCGAACATCAGGAATCTGCCGCTGCCTCTCCGCAGTCCAGGATGAAACACTATATCCGGGACATCATGGGCGAGCAGGGGCCGGAAGAATAACCAGAAGATCACAGCTTCTCACTCATCGACCCGTTTGCAGGCACACTGCCCGAAATCGCGCTGCTGTTTTTTGTTCTGGAGAGGCAGATATAAACTCTTGCAGTTCGCACCCACATACTGAAAGGAAAAACCGCAATTCTCCTGTTAACTAATCAACGAACTTGATCTTTCGAAGTTCATGTAAAATCCTGCATGTAATTCCAGGGAAAATTTTTGAACACGATCATCCTTTTTGCGCTTCCGATATGTCATCAGACATGAAGGATGAGAAAAACGCGGTCGCATCTTCGACACGGGGGTGCATTACGATGCTACTGCAATATGTACTTGAAATTGCCTGACATTTTGCGGAGAGATAATGCACCGCCATCGCAACCCGAAGCACTCTCGCGATGGGGAGCAATGTATCACATCGGCGATGATTCTTTCGACAAGAATCCTCATAGGTTCTTCGAACGAAATCCCAGGAACGTTATCAAAAATGCTCTCTACAGAGTATTTTTCCAAGATTACCTGATTATCCTGCATTTTACGTCGGAGAATTCTCCCGGATTTCCCCATAATATTTTTTACAATAAACCACATACTGCTATATAGAAAAGCGGATTTTCATCACTTCTATCAGGTTTTTCTCTTTACAGCCGCAGGAACAAGGTGTTTGATAGTGGACGATACCAGCGAACAACAGGAGATTAATAAGTATAAAAAATTCAAGAAGGTCGATGGGGCAACCTACCGGAAAGTCAACCAGTTCCTGCGGAAGAGAACCTACATCACTGCCCGCGAATGGGCGCTTGCCCGGTTGTGCACCGACTTCCGCACATCCGGGGGTGCCGAGATGACGTTTATCGGCAGGCACCTTCCCGAGCTCGTCCCGTTTATGGAGGACACCTATACCCCCCAGGCGGTAAACCAGGCAAGAAACTCGTTCAAGCGCAAGGTGAGAAAGGCAAGCGCTACATTCTTTTACGGGGCAATGTGCGGGTTCTTTACCACAGACGAACTTGACGATCTCCTCTTTGAGGCAAGCGAAGTATCCCGGTTCCTCCTCGAGGTTGAAGGCACAACCCTCGATATTGATGAAGAGATCGATATTGAAGACCGCATCACGAAAGTGATGCGGAGTGTCGGCGAAGCGGCAAAGACGGTCTTAAAGGCACGCAATGATGAGAGAAACGCCGAACAATCGCCACCGTCATTAACGGATCTGCCTGAACCAGTACAGGAAGAGAATGCCCAGAACCATACCTCTTCACTGCCAGAACCAATCCCTGATGAGTCGCCCATTCACGAGGATCCTGGTACCGTAATACCTGTCGCTCCAATATATGAGATTTCTCCGGGGAGTAAAGATCAGAATACGGAGCGTGATGCTCAATGAAGATCATACAGGTTGCCGGTAGGTCCAATTCCGGGAAAACAACCTTTATCAGAAAACTTATTCCGGAACTCAAGAAAATAGGCCCTGTCGGGGTAATCAAGCATCTCGGCGATCACGAGTACCATCTTGAAGACGGGAAAGATACGACGCATTTCTACGATGCAGGTGCGGACATCACGACAGGGATTGATAGTGAAAAGGCTGTATGCACGATGCACCACACCGATCTGGATTCTATCCTGAGAATGTACGCCGCTCATGGGATACGTTTCGCCGTGATCGAGGGTTATAAGCAGCGGTCCTATGTAAAGATCGTGATCGGCTCCCTGGAGATCGACCGGTGCGTGCTGAAAGATCCCACAACGGAAGAAGTGATAGGGTCACTCCACCTTTTTGACGATTATAAATAAGGATACAACACTATGTGGTATGGAATATGCCAGTAAAAAAGATACAGAAGCGGTTATTCGGCACCAACGGGGTGAGAGGGGTTGTAGGAAAAGATCTTACACCAGAACTGGTCCTGGTGATCGGGCAGTCCCTTGGATCCATGAGAAAGGGCCGGATCGCGGTAGGGCGTGACACACGGACATCCGGGGAAATGTTTGTCAGGGCGCTCAAAGCGGGGCTCCTCTCTGTTGGATGTGATGTTGTCGACTGCGGGATCCTTCCGACACCGGCACTCCAGTATATCGTGAAAGGGGGATATGCGGCTGGTGCCATGATAACCGCATCCCACAATCCACCGGAATACAATGGCGTAAAGATCATCGAACCTGACGGGACGGAGATGGGCGACGAGGAGACAATAAAACTCGAAGAAAAAATTTTTAATCGCGCATTTTCCGTTGAGCCCTGGGACCGGACAGGAAACGAGACTCAGGGGCCGGAACTTCTTACAAACTATATCACGGCGATAACAGGATCGTTTTCCGGAAAGCCAGGGACCGGGATGACGGTTGTTGTGGATCCCGGTTCGGGGCCGGCATGCCTCACTACCCCGCGGATTTTAACGGACCTGGGGTGCAGGGTCTTGACCATCAATGGGATCATGGACGGGACATTTCCGGGAAGGTTGCCCGAACCTTCTGTGGATGGCCTGAAGAATTGTGCTGCGCTGGTCACGGGGAGTGCTGCGGCATTTGGCGTGGCGCACGACGGGGATGCGGACCGTGCTGTTTTTATCGATGAGAAAGGACGGTTTGTCGAGGAAAACCTGCAATTTGCCCTTATCGCACGGTACATCTGCCGCCAGAAACAGGGGATCGTTGTCACGCCGGTCAGCACCGGGCAGATAGCAGAGGACATCATAAAAGCGAATCATTCGTCCGTTGAATATACACCGGTCGGCAGCATTTACGTTGCACGGACCATGCGCTCGCTCATAGATCAGGGAAAGCCCGTCATATTCGGCGGTGAAGGAAATGGCGGGTTAATCTTTCCGGAACACCAGTTCTGCCGCGATGGCGGAATGACCGCGGCGATGATGGTCTCCCTCCTTGCATCAACCGGGAAAAAACTCTCCGAGCTTGTTGACGAACTTCCACCCCGCACCATTATTAAGGAAAAGATTGTCACGCAAAAAGGAGCGGAGATAATAGGGAGCCTGAAGAATGCCTATTCCTCATTGAAAACAGATGAGACTGACGGCGTGAAAATCTTCAGGAACGGATCATGGGCGCTCATCCGAACTTCCGGAACCGAACCGATCGTCCGGGTAATCATTGATTCCCCATCGCCTGTAGATGGACAGGCGTTTCATGCGGAGATCATGAACAGTATTCGCAAGGTCATTGGTTGAGGGGGGCCTTGAGGCTTTACCTTATTTATTGTTATAATGCCGGGAGAAAACGGCCCCCAGTGCCAGAGTTTCCCAAATCGATTACAGTACACCTCGTTTTTAGCAAAATACTCAATTTTGTAACCGATAATACAAAAATAATCAAAAATCGAGCGAATACATTTTCGAAATTATTTTAAAGGTGTTAGTCAAATTCAGATCACCGATCATCCGCCGGTACGTGTGATGAGCCATGGTCCAGACCATCGATATACTGCACAATATCAAAAAAGACCTTTCCGTGGAGGACTGGAAGGTGCTGGAACCGGTTATCGCAGTCCTTGACGATCCCCAGAACCGGCGGGCACGGAAAAACCTTGTAACAGATCTCAACAAGCTTATTCTTGATACCGCAATCCGGGAGAACAGGCCCTCCCTTCCTGCTGCCCTCCAGGAGATCGAGCGAAGTGACAATGAAGAATTATTCTCGCGGATAATACGGCAGTATATCCTCACAAAAGACCGTCACTGGCTGGAGGCTGTTTTCCTCCTGTCCGACAAAATCAGCAAGAAAAGCAACCAGTCCCGGGTGTTTGCCATGCTTGCCCGTGACCTGATCGATGCCGGAGTATCTGACGCTGCCCCGGACCTGATCGATCAGGGACTCCTCCTCCTCGACCGCATCAGTTTCCGGAAATACCGGTCAGATATCATGATCGATATCATCCCGCTGCTGATTGTCTGGGCGATTACCACGCGCAGCCAGAACCTGCTCCGTACATCGCTCCTTCTCATTGAAGAGATAGGGGATATCTCCAAAAGGGCGGTATTGCATGCGGAACTCGCAAAAGCTCTGGCTACCGTTGCCATTCTTGAAAAGGACAGGCCCTTGTTCCTGGACAGCATCCGCAGTGCAACCAGCATCCACCAGAAAATCCGGAGACAGAATTGCATATCTGAGATTATCGGAAAAGGCGCAAAGACCGTGTTTGGCAAGGATATGGCGGATACCCCCCGGTTCCTCGAGCAGTTTTCCGAAGTCCCTCCCGATGCATTCCTTGAGATTGTGAGCGCGTTAACAGAACAGCTGCTCGAACGGGTCAAGGACAAACAACAGATTATCACTATTCTCCAGCAGTTGTGCCATGACAAACCGGAAGTTACGGGAACTTTGGTCATCGATCTGCTCAAAAAGGCGGAGCGTTCCGGAGATCAGTGGTTCTTATCCACGGCAATGGATCTTCAGCAGCACATCTCTGACAGGGAAAACTTCCCGATACGGGAGATGGTCCATGCAGGGGTTGCCGTGGCGAACAATGCAAATGACATGCAGGTCCTCACCGAACTCATCCCGATTCTTGAACGCCACTGTAACCCGGGCATCCTGTCGAGGATCTATCTTCAGTTCTCCCAGATTATGCTGGCCTCGGGAAACTTCAGCTATGCCCTGGGGATATTCGGGAAGATCAACCATGAGCTCGAAAATGCAGCGCAATACACGGACTGTCTCACCCAGCTGCTGAAGGAAGGCGTGTTAAACGACAGCATCCCCCTGATCCATAACAACATCCTCACAAAACTACACCCTGATATCGTCAGTACTGCGGTATACCGGGCCACGATCGAACTGAGCAGGGAATCCAGTTACCACGACCTGATCCTTCACATCCTTTCGATCCGGAACCTCATCCTGCTCCACCCAAAACAGGACCACCTCATCCTAGAAAGTATAACCATCCTCGTTGACAGGGGATTTCTGGACTCCCATGATCCGGGGATCCTCATCCGGTTTGCAGAGTCTATCAGGGAACAGGCGCTCAAGGAGCGCGCAATATCGAATATCGTTATCAAGATCGCAAAGATCGGGGTAAAGATCAAAAACCGGGACTTCCTCCAGAGAGCAGTCGGGCTTACGTGCGAGATTGAAGGACAAAACACCCGGTCTGCAGCCTTAAGCAGCATCATTGATGAAGCGTCAATTCTCGCAGCCCAGCAGGGCGACCTTGACCTGCTTCTCAGGATGAAAGCCTGGAGCAATTCCCTTCTTGAAAAAGATCTGGTGTCCTATGCAATGGCCAATATCATCGACGGGGTGATAAAATACGCCATTGATAAACAATCCTGCGATGCGCTTGAAGAGGCGTATCTCATCGCAGGCGAGATAAACGATCCCTCATTAAAAGGTCAGTTATTCGAACGCATTGCGGAATGTTTTGTGAAGATAGGGTGCGCCCTTTTAAACGATCCCTCTTTTGTCTCCATCACACAAGACTTCGGGGTGAAATATTCACCGTTTGTCCGGGGAAGGGAAATAATCAGGAACCATGTAAAACCCCAGCAGGCATCGCTGAAAATTGCCGGGATAATCGACATTATTCTGTCCTGTTCCAAAACAAGCGCAAACCTGGACCACATCATACCACTCTCCCTGTTCGCAACTGAGATTGAGAACACCTTTGAACGCGATGCCATGATGTCAAGGATAGTCTCTAACCTGAATGATGAGATATCCCATCCCAATTCTACAGATCCGTACGAGACCATGGCATTTCTCTTAAGGAGGAATGAACTCGTCCATTCGAGCCCGGAAGTCATAGCCCTGATCCACAAGGTTCTCCTTCTGATATATGATCCCTATGTCAGGCTCACGGGATTATGCGATCTGGCCGACCTCTTTTCCCGGTTGCAGAAAACGGAGGATGCACGCCATGTCCTCCAGGAGGTAGAGAGGAACCTGGACATCCTCAATTCCGGCTACCATAAGGTCCTTGTCCTGTCCTACCTTGCATCTTCCTACAGTCAGATTGATGAGGGAATTGCGGAAAAAAACCTCGCACGTGCCATACAACAACTGGATGAAACCGAATTTGACAAGGATTCACAGGCCCGCCGGCAGGTCATTAAAACCATTGTCCGGTTCAATGCAATTCACCCGGAGTCACGTTGGTTTACCACCGCATTGCAGATTGCACAGAAGATCAAAGATCCAGCAGAGTATGCAAGCTCCCTGATCTCAATGTATCGCATGATCCATCGGGATACTGAAAAGCGCAGGGACCTGATACGGGCAATGGAAGCAGCTGCTGATAACGTCATTACCCCCTATGAGAAGGCTTCGGTAATCCTCTCCATTGTCAGGCTGACACTCCAGAATGCGGATGGGGAACTGACGCTCAAACTCTTAAAAAAAGCAGAATCGCTCACAAAAAAGATCAACATCCCCTCGATTGCCGATACCATCAGGAACAATATCGCTGATATCTACAGCGGGCTTCATGACCAGTCGCATGATCGGAAAATGCGGGATCTTGCGATCCAGGTGATCAAAACAATCGATGCAGATGAGGTGCGTCTCTTCCGGCTGGAGCAGATGGGATACACCGAGATGTATGAGATCACGCCCCAGTTTGTGAAGATCAAATCGGTTTCCGAGAGAATGATTAAAGAAGGCATTCACCCGAGCTCCGTTGCAACACTGGAGAGGCTGGTCAGGGCCGTGGCAGACAGGGGGAAGGAGGCGATATTCTTCTGTTACCTTTCGGTGTATTTCAAGAAAGAAGGACAGGATAAACTGTCCCGGAAGATGCTCCAGAATTCCATTAAGGAGGCAAGGATCATCCGCCCCTTATCACGGAGAGCTTTTGTGATGTGCGATATCGCGCTCAAAATCTTTGCCGCAGGCTGTGAGCATTCCGCGCAGGAGATCCTGGACTACGCAATCGATGCGGCGACAAATATCCGGCAGTCGACATTGAGAGAAGAGGTGTTCGACGAACTGGGCCTTGCCATTAAGATTATGCAGAGGATGTGATGATGAAGACACTCAAAATAATCATCACCGGCAGGGTCCAGAAGGTCGGTTTTCGGGCATGCATCCGGAGGATGGCATCAGACCTGAATATCACAGGAACGGTTATTAATCTTGAAGATGGAAAGGTGCAGGTTTATGCAACCGGTGAAGCGATTGTGCTTGAGAAATTCACCTCCATGATTTACAGCTGTCCGCGGGCGGTTATACGAGATCTCCAGATCACGGAGATGCCCCCGACAACATTCGATGGATTCTCTGTCCTTAAACTGGAGAACAGGATCAATACAGAATTTTAAAATCGGTTCCGGTCTCCATGGCCTGGGAAAAATTGAACACCTGTTCATTGACCCGATCGGAAATTTGTGCGGTGTAAAACAATTTCATCATGGCACCGATCAGGGTATCTGACAGCATACACCGGTCGTGAGTACATTCAAAGTCGGACTCTGTTATGGATTCCCCGGCAATCTTAAGGACGATGGGATCAACTGTCCCCGCTTTTAACGGTTCGATAAGGTCATAGATGAGCCCCCCTCTCCCCTCATGGAGAAGACCCAGGTCCGGATTGATCAGGGCACCGATAACGGCAACAGAACAATTGCCAAAGAGCATGGCATACCCAAAAGAGAGCATAGCGTTGACGGGATCCACCTGCGGTCGAAGGGTTCTCCTCCGAAATCCCAGCTCCGGAGGAAGACTCCGTGAGAGGATCTCGTAATACATATCGGAAGAGAGTTTGTGCAAACGGCGGATCTCGTCCAGTTTGATAAGATATTCCAGTTCATCCAGGGATTTCTGGAGCAGATCCAGTTCGCCCTCATAAAACAGGCAGGATTTCTGGAATTCCTGGATTCGTTCGATCGCAAAGAGCCGTGACTTAATCGAAGCCTGTGCGATCCGGATAGCATACCGCTGGCGGGGAAGGGATCGCTGGTGTTCAGAACTCACCTCACCATTGCCACCAGAAAAAGGCCGTAGTGTCCCAACAGGAGTTCCGTCGGGATCAAAAAAGGTGATATATACCCCGTTCCTCACCAGCTGGGAGATGACTGAAGAATGGATTGTATGCCCGCCAACAACAAGAAGGTGGGTAATATCTTCGAGAGGGTATTGTTCCGTGCTGGTTTTTTTCTGGATAATCAGGTGCTTCCGGGTTGACTTGATGTGGGCTCCAAATCCGCTGACAGAGACCCAGGGATAATCCACCATACTCCGCACCAGGACATACGCGTCCGACTGTGTAAATACTACCACAGGGAGACGGATTAATTCATCGTTTTGAATAACCCGGTGCAGCAGACCATGGGGAGAACGGAAAATGATACGTTTTTTGTGGGCAGAGATAAATTTTCGGTGGATATAAACCCCAGAAAACCGATATACGTACACTCGTCATGTTATAGCATAACAGGGTGCGAACAATGTTCTGGGATAAAAAAATCGAGACGCTAAAACCAACGGAACTCAAAGAACTCCAGCTCAAACGCCTGAAAACGACACTGAACCAGGCAGTAAAAGTTGGTTTTTACCAAAACCTCCTTGCCGGAGCAGGGATCAAACCAGCGTCCATAAAGACACTGGAGGATATACGGAAAATCCCGTTCACGAAGAAACAGGATCTTCGGAACGGGTATCCTTTCGGTTTTTTTGCGGTCCCCATGAAGCAGATCGTACGGATTCATACCACGTCGGGAACCACCGGGAAACCTACGGTGGTGGGATATACCCGCAATGACCTGGACTCATGGTCAGGCCTGATCGCCCGGAACATGACAATGGTCGGGATAACCGAAGACGATGTTTTCCAGAATATGGTGAATTATGGCATGTTCACGGGAGGCCTTGGTTTCCACTACGGCGCCGAGAAGATCGGGATGACCGTCATCCCCAGCGCAACCGGCAATACAAAACGCCAGATCGAGATGATTCAGGATTTTGGCGTGACGACAATCCACTGCACGCCCAGTTATGCCATGCACCTTTCTGAAGTTGCTGAGGAGATGGGAGCAGGCCTCGACACCCTGAAAACGGGGCTCTTTGGTGCGGAACCCTGGTCGGAAAGCACACGAAAGACCCTTGAGGACCGGCTGGGCGTTACCGCGTATGACTCTTATGGACTGAGTGAACTGTTCGGCCCGGGTGTTGCGTTCGAATGCCCGGAGCGTGACGGGCTGCATATCTGGCATGACAGTTATCTTGTGGAGATTATCGATCCCCGGACCGGGGAGCCGGTGGCGGATGGAGAGCGGGGAGAACTGGTAGTGACACCCCTGGTGAAAGAAGCCATGCCGTTACTCAGGTACCGGACAGGGGACGTCACCATGCTCATGGAAGACGGGTGCCTTTGCAGGAGAGGGAAAAAAATCGCCCGCATCACCGGGAGAAGTGACGATATGCTCGTTATCCGGGGCATCAATGTATTTCCGTCCCAGATCGAGCATGTGCTCCTCGGAATTCCTGAAGTAGGCAATCAATTTATGGTGTATATCGACAGAATCAATCATCTGGATGAGATGACAGTCGACGTGGAAATCAACAGGGAACACTTCAGCGGAGAACTCTCCGATCTTGCCCGGCTCCAGAAAAAAGTCGTCAAGGAGCTCCGTGATGCACTCGAGCTGCGTACAACGGTAAAGCTGGTTGAACCGGGTTCCCTGCCGCGGTTTGAAGGAAAAGCCAGGAGAGTTATTGATCGCAGAGAGGGATTGTAATGGCTGTATGGGATCCCCGGATTGAAGAGATGCCCAAGGCGGACATCGCGAAAATGCAGTACAAACTGCTGAAAAGTCTTGTTTACCGCCTGTATAGTTTCTCGCCGTTCTATCATGACCGGATGAAAGAGCAGAATGTCCATCCGGATGACATCCGCGAGCTTGCCGATGTGAAAAAACTCCCGTTCATGTTCAAGCGGGATCTCCGTGATAATTATCCCGACCGTATTTTTACGGCAACGCAGGATGAACTGGTCCGGTATCACGTATCGAGCGGGACCACCGGGAAACCAACTGTTGTCGGGTATACCCAGAAGGATCTGGATTTGTGGACTACCTCGCTTGCACGGGGCCTGACATCCATCGGCCTTGGACGGGGCGATGTCATCCAGGTCAGTTACGGGTACGGCCTCTTCACCGGCGGGCTGGGGATGCATTATGGGGCAGAGCGAATCGGTGCAACGGTTCTCCCGACAAGTGTTGGCAATACCGAGCGCCAGATCGAACTGATGCAGGACCTGGGCGCAACTGCAATCGCCTGCACTCCCTCCTATCTCCTGCATATGGGCGAAGTTGCCGAGAAGATGGGCGTGAGTATCCGGAAAGACACCCGGCTGCGAACGGGCATCCTGGGGGCAGAGCCCTGGACCGAGAAGATGCGGGTCAGGATCGAGGACTGGCTCGGGATCAAGGCATATGACATCTACGGTACCAGTGAGTTGTCAGGCCCGATGTTCACCGAGTGCAGCGAACAGAACGGATTCCACGTCTGGTCTGATCTCGCTCTTGTCGAAATCATCGATCCCAAAACGGAAGAGCCGCTGGAACCGGGGGAAAGCGGGGAAGTTACCATCACCATCCTGCAAAAAGAAGCACTCCCCATGATCCGCTACCGGATTGGGGATATCGCAGCAATGGACGATGCAGTCTGTGCCTGCGGAAGGACCAATCCACGGATTCACCGGATCCAGGGCCGCGTCGATGACATGCTGATCATACGGGGGATCAATGTCTTCCCCTCGCAGGTGGAACATGCGCTGATGGCGATTCCCGAAGTCGGGCAGCACTTCCAGATCGTGATAGAGCGCAAAGGCGCACTGGACGATATGCTTGTCAGGGTTGAACTGAAAAAGGAGTCATTCAGCGACAAGATAACGGACCTGATGAAGATCCGCCAGAATGTTGAACACCGGCTCAGGAACTCCCTGAACGTGAATGCCGATGTGGAGCTTGTCGAACCCGGCTCACTCCCGAGGTTTGAAGGAAAATCCAAGAAAGTTATTGATAAGAGGTCGTTATAACATGGACGCGAAAAAATACTTAATCAAACAGATCTCGATATTCTCGGAAAACCGCCCGGGCCGCCTCGCGGCTATCGCCCACGCCCTGGGGGAAGAGAAGGTGAACATTCTTGCATTCAGCATTGCTGAGGCAAATGGTTTCGGGGTTGTCAGGGCACTCGTGGATCACCCGCAGAAAGCCCATGATACACTGCAGGCGCTCGGATTCAACATCGCATTCACTGACGTGATCGCGGTAAAGATGAAAGACCAACCCGGCGGCCTTTACGAAGTCGCGAAGATCCTCGGGGATTCCGGGATCAACATTGAATATTCATACGCATACTCCGGGAAAGACGGTGCAGTCCTCATCCTCCGTGTCGATCAGGTTGAGGATGCGATAAAAAAGATCCAGCAGTCAGGTGCAACCCTGATCGAGAGATCGGTCTTTCACTGACCGGTCACCGTTACTTTTTCTCCCATTTCTCCAGGTGCGCAATCTGGGCAAGAGTGCTTCCCCGCTGGATCTCTTCGCGGATTCGCTCTTCTGTTTTCCGGATCTCCAGTGCCCTTCGTGCGACCTCGTATGCCTGCTCTGCAGGAATCACGACAACCCCACTCTCATCGCCGACAATCCAGTCACCGGGCCGGACCCATTGACCACAGCACAGGATCTCGGCATTGATCTCCCCCATTCCTTTAGGCTCCCCGGCATTGGGCACAGTCGCTTTTGCAAAGACCGGATACTTCAGTGCCCGGATATCATCAACATCCCTGACTGCACCATCGATAATCACACCTGAAATCCCTTTTTTTATGCAGCTCAGGGTGGCAAGCTCCCCCCACGGGGCGACATGCGTCCCTCCGTCATTGTTGATGACGATCACGTCCCCGGGCATCGCGATGTCGATTGCTTCTACGGGTTTTGCCCAGTCACCGGCAAATGTCTGCACGGTCACGGCCTTTCCCACCAGTTTCACGGTCCCGCAAACCGGGACGATCCCGATCATTGCACCTTTCCGGTGCATTGCATCGGTGACATTGGGCGCTGATACCTGCATGAAAATGTCATGCGTCTCTTCCTCTTTCGATTTCCTGCGGGGACTTTCAGCCATCCCCGCGTTCATACCGCACCGGATCTCCCTCGCGGATCCTGTAACATCAGCGGAACGCACAATATTGCCACCAACGATCACAATCTCCGCCCCGTTCCGGAGAGCGTCACCTGCACCCGAAGCATCGATCCCCCCGGCAACGGCAAGGGGGATATGAACCTGACCTGAAAGCAGGGAAAGGAGGTTCAAGGATTCTTTCCCGGTCATCTGCTGATCAATACCCACATGGGCGCAGATAATGTGGACGCCAAAAGATTCCAGTTGCCGGGCGCGGGCGAGAGGATCTGCGACATTGATCAGGTCCGCCATGATCTTTACACCATAGAGCCGGGCTGCCCGGACGGATTCGGCAATCACTGCGTCATCGGCATCAGCAAGGATCCCGATCACATCTGCGCCGGCCTTTGCCGCCATCTCCACCTCGAGAGCCCCGGTATCGGCCACTTTCATGTCTGCAACGATAACTGCATGGGGAAAATGCTGGCGCAATGTCCGGACAGCATGCATGCCTTCGCTCTTGATGAGGGGGGTTCCTGCTTCGATCCAGTCAGCACCGCCTTCGACAGCTTCCTCTGCAATCTGCACAGCACGATCCAGGTCGAGGAGGTCAAGCGCCACCTGCAGGATCCCATTGTTCATGAATAATGATCTGGTGTGCCGGAGATTAAGCATTACCCGATCTTGAATGGAAGCGGGTGGCCTGTATTGCAGTATCGTTTCATACCGGGAATGCACTACGCATTCCCGCAATCGGGAACAAAACAGGTGCTCAATTGCCAGTACAATAATACAAAAAAAAGAGCCGGAGAAAAGGACACTGTCCGGCTATTCCTTTTTGTATTGCTCAAAGAACACGAGTTTTTTCAGGGGTTTCTTTGGTGCAATTGTGACTTCGGCAGGCATGCCGGTCGCAACAAGGGATACAAGCGTATACGTTTCCGGCACGTTCAGCACTTTCCTGACGGGATCCGCGTACTCTTTCTTGTCACCTGCAACCCAGCATGATGCAACACCATGGGCCTGGAGGGCAAGGATGAGGTTCTCGGTTGCAGCACAACCGTCCTCCAGATAGTAGAATTCCTTCTTCTCACAGAAGACTAAAAAGCACGCTGCACAACCCGCGATGAACGAACCGTTCGGGGCAAGCCCGGCAAGGGATTGCAGCGTATTCTTGTCACGGACAACAACAAAGATCCAAGGCTGCACATTCCGGGCCGTCGGGGCAAGAGCTGCACATTCAAGAACATCCTGGATAACCAGTTCACCAAGAGGATCCGGTTTAAACTTCCGGACACTATGACGGGACCTGATCACCGTGGTAACAACATTCATGCACCGGAATGGGAGACCCGGGTAATAAAAACTTACGAAGGAAAAATTAGTGTTTGTTCAGGAAGAGCAGAAGACAGGCACAGAGAGAAAGAATAACCAGTCCTGCCCCGAAGCCAGGCGTATGGGTGGTCGGGACTGCAGGGACAACCGCAGTTGCCGGCAGCGTCGTTGCTGCCGGGGATTCAGCCGTTGCTGTTGCTGCGGGGGTTGAAACTGTTGTGGGGGGGGGGCTTGTCGTAACTACCGTGGTAACAGTCGGCGTCGGAGTCCGGGTTGTCGCCACTGGCGTTGATGTCGTCGGGTTCGTGACATATCCCTTGTTGCCGATGAGCGGATTCTGGTCCTGGTTCTGGACCGTAACCGTTGAACTCACGGCTTTTCCGGTCTGGCCATAATTGTCTTTTATCGAGTTGACATTGCATTCAACCCAGACAGAGTATGTGCCCGGAGGGTACATTGCCCGGTTGCTCGTACCCCAGATAGCATTGGTATACTGGGGAGAGGTTGTCAACGGGTAATCCACCAGCGATGTGGTTTGTCCGGATTTGCTCGTAAGCCCGCTGAACAATGTTCCGTCAGGGCCACGCACCTTAATGGTGACCGGAACAGAGCTCACGCCTGCCCGCTGGAGCATCTGGACAAAATTGGTATCAATCCTGAACCGGAGTTCGTCATCCGAGGGGACCCACTTGTTCGTAACGTCCGTGCTGACCGTTGTATCCTCGATCCGGATATCAATATAGGGATCAGCAACGGTGAACGCTGTTCCGTTCGGCGTACTCGGACCGGAGAGATGGTACCAGCTTCCGGTATATGTCTGGAAATCCGAAGGATAGATCGAGAAACTCCCCGGGTTCGGAACAGAGATCGTTTTATCCGGGGAACTAGAAGAGATTGCTGCACCGGACGCCCACCATCCAAGGGTAGTATCGCCATCCATTGCAGCAGTGATATCGAGTCCCTGCTCCCCGATAAAGACCGTGTTTCCGGCACGGATTGTGCTGATTGCATCAGCCGCAGAAACCGGACAGAACCCCAGGAAAAGCCCGGTTACCATTACGAAACACAATACTGTGGAATAATCCGCCATTTTCATCCCTCTTTCCTCATCAGGGAGAAAGGTTGCCGGGTAAGGATAAAGTGTTTATGGGTTATCGGCAATGATCCGGAGGAAATTTTCAAAAACGCGTTTCCCTTCAAAGGTGTGGCTGACCTCGGGATGCCACTGGAGCCCGAAAACCGGTTTTTCCGGATGGGCAATCGCCTCGTGGTTGCAGATGGATGATTGTGCGAGAATACAAAAATCCTCCGGCACCTGTGATACTTCATCGGCATGGGATGCCCAGACATTCATCGTTTTTGGGTATCCCGCGAGAATCTCGCTGTCCTGGCAAATCTCAACCTCGACCGGGCCGTACCCGCCGCTCTGCCCGGTTGTCACGGTTCCCCCGTATTTCCTGGCAATGATATGAAGCCCCAGACAGATTCCCAGTACCGGGATTCCCAGATCGAGATACTGCTCACAGTTCCCGGCACGTTCGATTGCCGGTCCCCCGCCAAGGATGATCCCCCGGCAGTTCGCTCCTACATCGGCAGCCGGAGTGGTATTGGGGATCAGGGCCACATCGATGTCAAGGTCCCGCAGGGCCCGGTGAATAAGATGGTTGAACTGGCCATGGTTATTCACAACATAAATGGGAAGCATTGCTGTACTCATTTTTTTCTTTAATCGTATAAGCCTGCTTTAGCTGCAGGCATGTGCAGCAGATAAAATTTTTTCCCGTATCAGATCTTCGGAATGTCCCATACGATGGGCAAGATACATTGCTCCCCCTGCGCCAAATCCCTCCTTGACCTCCCCGATACAGTACCGCGCAAGGCCGGAATGGCCAAGATCCCCAAAGCCGGGATCGACATAATACACCGGGGACCCGATCCGATCAGCAAGAACCGTAACATTCGCAGTGGGATCGTCCCGGACATAGGACGTGGTGACAACTGCCGGAGGTTTCCTGCCAAGCGCCTTTGCCAGCGCCGCAACCGATAACATCTGGGTACCCCCTGCCAGGAGGAGGTTTCCGGTATATGTTTGTATCATTCCTGCCGCCACCGGCATCATGGGATCTCCGGTATACCGGACAATGTCAAGGGGATCAGTTATGTTATCGGATGAGATCCGTGCAAGCGCTTGTGAACAGATCTCCTCTTTTATCGATACGGGATTTTTTACAAAACTGCTGCTCACGGAAGCCTCGTATCCCAGTGCCCGCAGAACACAGAGTGCGGTGGTGGTTCCCCCCGGTACACATTCCGCAACAACCAGGAGATCGCAGGCCTGCGAAAGAATTTTTCCGAGCGTCTCCCCGTGGCTGAAAAGCGCCCGCGCTTCCGGGACAGCATCCCGGATACGGGGATCATCTCCAACCTTACCGTAGAGATCATAGCAGGGAACCGTCGGAGTATGCCGGAGGCCTGCGTTGACAAAGAATGGCTGGAGCCCGCATAAGGAGAGCATGGCCCGGGTGATGGTAGACGGGGTTGGGCAACCGGTCGGTGTATTGGGTTTGAAAGGATAACTGGTGACATTCCCGGTTGCTATCAGTTCTGCATCAAGGACCGGTGTCAGGAGCGTTTTTTCGGGACTGGGGCCGGCACCGGATACACCGGGCACCGTGGAGAGGAGCGTATTGGCAAGAATACCGCAAAAAAGCGGCCGTGTAAAGGACAGGGAGATGTTTCCTGAGACAAACGCCATAACAATCAGAGTACCGGATTTCTTCCCTGTAACATTGAATCTATCGCTTGCGGGAATAATCCACAACGATATAATACCCCAGTCATCACAACACCTAATGACATGTTTGAGATCGAGCAGCGGCTCCAGAAACGGGGCATCACCATTGATGACATGGTCTCTGCAGCAATGGGCCTGTACGTCTCCCACGGGATGCCGGATGATCTGGCTGCCCTGGAACTGAAGAAGAAGATAAAAAAATACCTGGACGATCCCAATGTTGCGTCCCTGCTGCTTGGTGCAATCCTTCTTGAGGACGAATTGTACACAAAACGGAAAAATTCCGAGATCGCTGACGATCCCATTTTCCTGCTCAGCGATGAGATCCTCGGCATGGCAATCGCAGAATGCATCGGTGGCACGTATGCGAGGTTCGAGTTCACCCGTTACGACCAGAAAAAGCCCGGTATCCTTGCACATCTCGGACCGTTCCTTGATGATGCGGTCGCCGGTTTGATTGCCGGGTGCACATCACGGCTCTATTCCGAATCACTATGAAGGCGCTCCTTTCCCTGCTCCAGTTTACCACAATACTTCCCCTCGGAAAAGCGCAGGATCTCGAACATTTCGCCAGGCATTCCTATCTGTACCCGGTTGCCGGCTATGTTATCGGCGCCCTGGTTGCCCTGCCGGTGTTTTTTATCACAAACGCAACGATAGCCGCGGCAGTTGCGATCGCGCTTCTCATCCTGATCACCGGAGCCCATCATTTCGATGGCCTCATGGATTTTGGCGACGGGCTGATGGCGCATGGGGACAAGGAAAAACGGGTCCGGGCACTGACCGACAGGAATGTTGGTGCCGGTGCGGTCGCGCTCGCGATCATCACAACCATCCTCCTCTTCGCGGGTTTGCAGGAGTCCGTTTCGCTCATCTCTGCACTGATAATCGGGGAGGTCTGTGGCAAATTCTCCATGGCATTCCTGACTGCCTACGGGACGCCATTCCATGAGGGCATGCAGAGTTATCTTTACAGCCATTCGAAACCATTTTTCCCGGCAATTTCTTTCCTGCTCTGCCTGCCGCTTCTCTTCCTCCCGGTTGCCCCAATAAAAATATTCGGAGCGTTTCTTCTGATGATTATCTGCCCGGTACTGCTGCTTGCAGTATCCCGTAAGATTTTTGGCGGCGTGAACGGAGATGTTGTCGGTGCGTCCAATGAGATAACCCGGGCGCTGGTAGTCGTCGGGATTGTCCTGATCTGAGTCCTCGGAGGGAGGGGGATCAGGATCATTCTCACATCCCCGTTCTTTTGATCGGAACCATCCTGTTCCCTGCACAATCCGACTTTCTCCACCCAAAAGCGTACAAAAGCAGTTTCCCGTGCCAGGCAAAATCCCTCGTTTGGCCCGAATACCAAGGATTAAACGTATTTCCCAATCACTGAGCAAAAAAATACCTGATGTTAAGAATATACGAAAGAAACGTGCGATTCAAAACCCGCTACGGGCCTGGATTCTCCCGATGGGGAAACCCCGTATTACGGAGGAAAAATCCGGAGATCGCACTATTCATCGAAGGGGGATTTGTTCAGTACATCCCCTGGTATCCCTCGTTTGCATCATCATCGCATTCAATTCCCGAACCATCCCGGACAAGCGTATTGAACATCATCGCAGCGTTCATGAGATTGTCATCAGATGCAACTCCCCTGCGGACATCACTCAGGGCCTGCATCTGGGGGGTCGGGACCACACGATTCGCCGTCCGTACTCCCTTACAGTGCCGGCAATACGCGCATCGGCTGTACACGGAGACATCTCCATCGGCACAGGCAACGGTCACCCGGCTTTTTTTCTCATCACGCTGGAATGGCAATGACTTCATGAGAAGTGATCTTTTTCGATCTGATATGATGCTGCCGATATACTTGTCACCATCGTAGAATAAGGCCGGTCAATCGAAATATTTTAAATAGTTGGGTCTCATATAAGTAATACTCGCATAACCAGACTGTAAGCGGACAGTCTCTATGTTCTGGAGGATCATATAAATGGCATCTGACAAACCTCACATGAATCTGGCCGTCATCGGCCACATCGACCACGGAAAGTCAACCACCGTCGGACGGATGATGTTCGAGACCGGCGCTGTACCGGCCCACATCATTGAAGGGTACCGCAAGGAGGCTGAGTCCAAGGGTAAGGCAACCTTTGAATTTGCATGGGTTATGGACAACCTCAAGGAAGAACGTGAGAGAGGTATCACCATCGATATCGCTCACAAGCGGTTCGACACTGCAAAGTTCTACTTCACCGTTGTAGACTGCCCCGGCCACAGAGATTTCGTCAAGAACATGATCACCGGTGCATCCCAGGCTGATGCAGCAGTGCTCGTTGTCGCAGCACCTGACGGCCCGATGGAACAGACCAAGGAACACGTCTTCCTTGCAAGAACCCTCGGTATCACCCAGATCATCATCGCGATCAACAAGATGGACGCCGTCAAGTTTGATGAGAAGCGGTTCAACGAAGTCAAGACCGAGATGTCCAACCTCATCAAGATGGTCGGATACAAGCCCGAAGAGACACAGTTCATCCCGATCAGTTCCATTCAGGGCGTCAACATCAAGGTAAACAGCCCCGAGACTCCCTGGTACAAGGGCCCGGCACTCATTCCGGCACTTGACACCTTCAAGGAACCCGACAAACCGACTGATAAGCCGATGCGCCTTCCCATCCAGGATGTTTACAGCATCAGCGGGATCGGCACCGTACCCGTTGGCCGTGTTGAGACCGGTATCGTCAAGAAGGGAATGAAAGTCTCATTCATGCCTGCAAACAAGCAGGGTGAGATCAAATCCATTGAGATGCACCACGAAGAGATCCCGCAGGCACTTCCCGGCGACAACGTTGGGTTCAACGTCCGTGGTATCGGCAAGGGCGACATCCGCCGCGGCGATGTTATGGGCCCTGCGGAAGCACCCCCGACCGTTGCAGACGAGTTCACTGCACAGATCGTCGTGCTCCAGCACCCGAGCGCACTGACCGTTGGATACACCCCGGTCTTCCACTGCCACACAACCCAGACTGCATGCACCTTCATGGAGCTCCAGAAGAAACTCGATCCCCGCTCCGGACAGGTCAAGGAAGAGAACCCGACATTCCTCAAGTCAGGAGATGCAGCTATTGTTGTCATCAAGCCGACAAAGCCGATGGTCATCGAGAATGTCAAGGAACTCCCGCAGCTCGGCAGGTTTGCCGTCCGTGATATGGGATCAACGATTGCAGCCGGCATGTGTATCGCCATCAAGGCAAAACAGATGCTCTAATTTTTTGGTGGGGATCATGCAGAAAGCCAGAATTCGCCTGACAGGAACCGACTTTCAGAAAGTTGAGATGGTCTGTGACAGGATAAGGGAGATTGCAGAACGCACAGGTGTAAATCTGGCCGGCCCGATACCGCTCCCGACCAAAAGACTGGTCGTACCAATCCGCAAGAGTCCTGATGGAGAAGGGACTGCAACATGGGACCGCTGGCAGCTGCGTGTCCACAAACGCCTTATTGATATTGATGCGGATGAGCGTGCTCTTCGCCAGCTGATGCGCATCCAGGTGCCAAAGGATATCGGCATTGAAATTGTCTTAGAGAGTTGAAGGTGCGGCGTGCAGCAGGCCGCTCTTTTTTCTCAAAGACTCAAAACTCTTTTTACCTTCGAACGAATCTTTCTCTTACTCCTGATTATTGCCTTTATTCTCCGCTTCTTGCTGCTTGACCTCAAGCTGTTGCACCATGATGAGGCAATCCACTCGTGGTTCTCGTACCAGTTACTGACAGAGAGCACCTGGGCTTATGATCCGAGTTACCATGGCCCGTTCCTCTATTTCGTCACGGCAGGGATGTTCTCGGCATTCGGCGCTTCCGACCTCGTGGCAAGGCTGCTCCCGTCATTGTTCGGCTTCCTGTTAATCCCGCTCGTGTACGCTATTTACCGGCTGGGATATATCAGTAAAAACCAGACATTGCTCGTCAGCCTGTTCATCGCCATATCTCCCGACATGGTCTATTTTTCCCGGTTCCTCAGGCATGACATTTTCATGCTGTTCTTTACCTTCCTGCTCGTTGTCGCGTTATTCTATTATTTCGAGCGGAAACAATCCCGGTTTGCCATTATTGCCGCAATAGCAACAGCGGGTGCCTTGTGCTGCAAGGAGGAGATGCCGATCATTCTGATCATTATCGGATCGTTCTTCCTCATCACGCTCTGGCAGGGGCGTTTCTCACTGCCGGCCCCGTATAAAAAGGACCTTGTCATCTGCGTTCTTCTTGTGATTGCACTCTGCTGCACGCTCTATACGGGATTCGGGGGACACCCGGACACAATCATTGGGAAGGATACGGTCCTTTCCCCCGCCGGAATCCATTTAGACATGAAAACCACGGGATGGTACAAGGCCATTGAGCACTGGACGGATATGCACAACCAGCAGCGCCTTGGCGGGCCCTGGTTTTATTATATTCCCCTGAACCTGCTCTATGAACTGCCGATCTTCATCCTGGCACTCATCGGCACGATCCAGATCCTCATTTCCGGCACGGCCCTGTCAGCCGTTTACCGGCGCCTGAAAAATGTCCTGCGGTTGCGCCGGTTCACGCTGACAGTAGAAGATCTTGCCCGGGTAAGCAGCCGTCAGCTGAAAGCAGCACAGGAAACAAACCCGAAGTCCGATACATTCTTCCGGTTCTGTGTCTGGTGGATGATCCTGACCATGGCATTCTATGCCTATGTCGGCGAGAAAGTCCCCTGGCTCATCATCGCCCAGTTGCTCCCGATGTGTTTTGTTGCCGTATACAAACTCAACTGGCAGAAGACGGTCATTGCACTTGTCGGGTGCATATTCCTTTGTGTCATGGTATGGCATGTTGCCTTTGTCCCTGCGGATATCAATGAGCCCATTGTCCAGGTGCAGAATTCCGAAGAGATGCGGGATGTCATGCGCATCATGGAAACCTCAGATACAATCGTCATCGCATCCAAGGATTACTGGCCGCTTCCCTGGTATTTCCGCGACACCTGGAATGACAAGATCACGTTATACAGTACTGTTCCAGAGGAAGCTGTACTCTCGGAAAACAATCCAGAGGTTATCATCCTTCATGACGCAGAAAGCCTGCCTTCCATCAGCGGGTACGAGAAGAAAACCTACAAGCTGTCCTACTGGTTCTCCATCTATGACAACAACGGGCGTCTGCCCGAATACTATCTCCTCCGTGACGGAAAGATGGGGAGTATCAACATTGACGTGTTTACTCTTCGCAACTCCTGAAAACGTATCTTTTTTTATCTTGCAGCATTTACCTGCACCAGGTTTTCGTACTTCACGAATTTTTCACGTGGGCTGATGGTACCTGTAAGGAAATTGTTCAGCGATATCGCGACAGTACAGCGAAGGGAACAGTTCCCAAAAAAAGCGTTAACAAGGGGAGAACCCATCAGGTTTCCTGGACGGATACTGCCTCAATGAGCATCAAATTACCTTCGAATACCAGAAAAACGCGTTCATTACACCAATCCCACTGCACCACATACCCACCTCCCCTCCCCTCCGGCAAACCTGTTTAACTTTTTTCAATTTTGCATGTCACCGCGTTTGAAAATTTTTTTGTGCGATCATGATCGCACTTGAAAAAAAAATTTCGCGGTTGTGATCGCACGTGAAACGTGAAAAAACTTCCACAGGAACAGGAGCTGGCACAGGGATGAGCCGGATCCGGTACAAGTACTTTTTTTTCGCGAACACGTTTTCCATTGCAAAGGCACCGCATTTGAAAATTTTCACATGCGATCGCGATCGCGTTTGAAAAATTTTTTGCTCGATTATTTTTTTTTGGAAAAACCGGCCGGGACTGCAAAAAATGATCCGGAAAGAGTCATGAAAGGTGCACCACGCGATCGGACGGATTGCAGGAAAATGCACCATAATGGGAACAGGTCCGCTGATCGGGCCGGGCCACGGGCCCCCGATCACAAAAAGCGTCTGAAAAAAATGAATTACCCGGAATTATCCGAGTTCATCCCAGCTGGAGCGCCTGCGGTAAATGACTACCCCGACGACAACAAGGACAACGACAATGATGCCGATGATGAGGAAGATCCCGCCCGGTAACTTGATATTACTCGGCAGAATATTGGGGAGCTGGAACCCGGATGACAACTGTTTCTGGCGTAGCAGGGCATCGGTATAGGACTCATTTCCTTTGGCAAATGCGTCAGCAGCCTTGGTCCGGGCCTGCTGGTAGTTCCCGCTGTTGATGGCATCGTTTGCATTGGAGAGGTACGTTACCGCCGATTCACGTTTTGCAACAATGGCGGATAACTGCGCATCACTTGCCGTGCTCTGGTTGCCCTTGAACCATGCAATAACACCATCAACCCGGTCGATGGGGACCTGCGCATTGGCAACTTCCATCTCAGCCCATGCAAGCTCGACTGCGGTGTTTCCTGCATCAATCGATGTCTGGGCTGAAGTCAGGTCCGCAATAGCCTCGGTATATTGCGTTGCGGGCCGGGACGATGCGGTTGAGATCTTCGACTGTGCATCGTTAAAGTATACTTCGGCGGAAGAGGTGTCAACACCCATGGCACTCTTCTCATCGATCTGTGCCTGGAGTGACTGCAGGTTGGAGTTCTTCTCAGAGACCTGTCGGCTTACATCACCCGTGTTAATGACAAGGGCTGTCTTGGTGACAACGGAACTTGCCACGGTATTCCCGTTCGAGTCCACTTCTTTCACATTGAGGATGGTCTTTTCCGAAGTGGCATCAACACTAGGGGCAGTCCCCTTGAGAGTTACGCGGATGACCTCACTCACATCGGAAGGATAGGAAAGTTCAAAGCCGCTTAATTCCAGCGTCTTTCCCCCGACAGGATCGCGGGGATTTTCCACATCGTTCAGGAGGATAGTGTAGGTCCATGACGGATCCTTAAGATCCGTTGTCATCACAAGATCGCTGCCTCCGGGGAATGTCAGACTCGATGAGGCTGAAAACATAATCTTATAGGAAGCCGTGACTGTTGTACCTGGTGTAAGCGAACCGGAAGGTTCGATCGTCATTCCTTCAACCGTGAACGCCGATACCGCGGGAATACAAAAAAACAGAGCAACTACTGCAAGAATAATTATTTTTGTTACCTTCATCATCAACCTCACTCAAACAAGGGATCAATCCCTTCTTCAAACATACTCGTTTTTTTCTCCTTTGACTTTATAACATCTTCTTTTGTTTCTTTGGCGATATCAAGGAGTTCTTTGATCCTGGGTGCATTGCCAACGGTTGCCAGCATGACAACGGCGGCAACGTATTCGCTGTTGACCGGGTAGTCGCCGCCACGCACTTCGACACCGGCTATATTCTCCTCAACCCAGCTCTTCGCTTTCTCCACGCCCTTTCTGTCCATCTCATCCGGTGGGCCGGCAAGGAGAACCAGTGCCCGCTCGGCAGTGGAATAATCGCAGGGGAGAGTCAGCCGTCCAAGCATTGCCCGCCGGACCAGGGCAACGATCTTTGCGGACCTGTCCTCCCCAAGCAGAACCTCCTCGTTTGCTTCCCTCTTGGCCCCAAACTTATCCTTAAGGCCCCCGAGAAGTCCCTTCCTCTCCTTGGTGGCCTTGCTCTGCACCTCGCTTATTGCATACCCGACAGAGGTAATTCCCCCGCCCCGGAGGGTATTGATGATCTCACTGGAATCAACGACCATCTCACCGACGCCCATTCTGCCGACTTCTCCGGCACGGAAGAGGACCCCGAATCTTCTCACGACCTCATTGTTCAGGCGCTGGAACGCGGTCTTGACGCTCTCGCCCTCGTTTTTCCAGGCGCTGTTATCGAAAATAAACGTATTGTCCGCTTCATTTACAAGAGTGGTCAGGCTTCTTGCCGCGTTGTAGGAGTAAAGCCTGCCTTCTTCCGGTGCAGGAATGATGCCAAGAGCATACACCGGTTCGCGGTAAATCCGCTTGAGGTGGCGTGCCAGCACCGGGGAACCCCCGGAACCCGTTCCACCTCCCAGTCCTGCAACGATGACAAAGGCATCAACGTCGTGGGTACCCCTGCTGTCGATGGCACTGATGATGCTGTCGATCTCATCCGCCGTAACCCGCGCCCCGGTCACGTTGTCGGTGCCTACCCCATGACCCTTGACCATCGTCTGGCCGATAAGAATCCGGTCCCTCAGTTCAATATTTTTGAGTCCCATCAGGTCCGTTCGTGCGGTATTGACGGCAATTCCCCGAAAACTGTTCGTGCCGAGCTTCTTGTCCTGCTCGATGAACATATCGACAATTTTGCCGCCCGCCTGGCCAAATCCTATGAAAAATACCCGCATCCGGTGACACCATCCAATGGGCTAACAGATAATAATTTCTTTTAATTCTTTTAAGTCCTTTTG